>Ga0307377_10000174_pt1 | contig 87798 bp, 79 predicted proteins | sample TR3MG_FD_202535 | JGI IMG/M metagenome (GOLD analysis project Ga0307377, IMG submission 202535) | Soil microbial communities from Risofladan, Vaasa, Finland - TR-3 | ecosystem: Environmental > Terrestrial > Soil > Coastal area > Acid sulfate soil | place: Finland: Risofladan, Vaasa | collected...
CGTGCAACTCTTATTTCTAATGATTGAACAAATCGGCCTGATCGTGGCAATCGCGTTTATCCTAACTAGGTTAACGACGTTTCGTAATCTCATCGATCATAAACTCGATCGTTGGACGATCATTAAACTTTCGATAGTATTTGGGCTGTTTGGAATCGTTGGCACGTATACCGGGATTTCAATTCGGCCCAGTACAAACTCTTTCCTTTGGGTTCCCAGCGTGGATGCGATCGGCTTTGAAGAGGCTCTCGCGAACTCACGGGTCGTTGGTGTCGCGATTGGCGGACTTTTAGGGGGGCCTTGGGTTGGTCTTGGAGCAGGGCTCATCGCGGGTATTCACAGAACCCTTCTCGGTGGCTTTACCGGGCTAGCCTGTGGAATTTCCACGGTGACGGAAGGGTTAATCGCCGGCCTCGTTTATCTGAAGATCGGGAATCGCAGAATCGTCCCTACCTCGAAAGCACTAATGACCGGGGTAATTGCAGAGACGGCTCAAATGCTTATCATCCTTCTCATTGCTAGACCATGGGCAAGTGCGGTTGTTTTAGTTCAAGTCATTGCCCTTCCGATGATCTTGGCAAATAGCCTTGGAATTGCACTTTTTGTCGCGATTATACGATCTGTCATACTCGAAGAGGACCGTATCGAAGCCAATCAGGCTCAAAAGATCCTCCATATCGCCAATCAAATGCTGGTCCATCTCCGTACAGGACTCACTGAAAAATCCGCAGCCCAAATTTCTAAGCTTCTTTTAAAAACAACTGGTGCTTCCGCAGTCTCAATTACGGATCATGAAAAAATCCTATCTCATGTCGGGATAGGCGATGATCATCATTTGCCCGGACACACCGTTTTGACGGAAGCGACGAGGAAGGTACTCAGAACTGGAAAAATATACATACCGAAATCTTTAGATGAAATCCACTGTCTACAAAAAGGATGTCGGCTTGCGGTAGCAATCATTGTCCCGTTGAAAAAGTCAGATGAAGTAATTGGGGTTTTAAAATTCTATTTTTCAAACGCCAAACAGATAAAACCAGTAGACGAAGAAGTAGCCCAGGGTCTAGGCAAACTTCTCTCGCATCAGCTTGAAGTGGTCGACGCGCAGAACCATGCTCAACTCATCCAAGAGGCCGAGATTAAAGCACTCCAAGCACAGATGAACCCACATTTTCTATTTAATTCCTTAAATACAGTTGTTGCTCTCGTCCGTACACAACCCGATATGGCTCGTAAACTTCTCATTCAACTCGGGAACTTTTTCAGGCAGAATTTGAACGCCTCCCTTTACGAATTCGTCACACTAAGACAGGAACTCGACCATACCCGTGCCTATATGGATATTGAACAAGCTCGTTTCACAGAACGTTTAAGTGTTAAACTTGAAATCGATCCTTTGCTTGAAAATGTTCTATTGCCCCCGCTTACACTTCAACCTCTTGTGGAGAATGGAATACGTCATGGTCTAAAAGGGCTTGAGAAAATTGGTGAAATCCTCGTTCATGTTACTAAAACTGAAGGGTATGCCCTCATTTCTGTGAAGGACAACGGAATTGGAATTTCCCCAGAACGAATTGCCGAATTACTTCACAGACGAATCGAATCTCAAGAAGGGACAGGCTTGGCCCTATACAATGTGAACCAGCGTCTTACGTACCATTTTGGAGAGGAATCCCAACTTCATATCGATAGTAAATTGGAGCAGGGAACGTGTGTCTGGTTTAAAGTTCCACTCAAGCAGGGAGGGAGTAGCGCATGATTTCAGTAGTTATCGCCGATGATGAACTACTCGCTCGGGATGAACTGACTTATCTCTTAAAGCAATGCGAAGATATCGAAATTGTGGGAGAGGCGACCCAGGGCACAGAAGCTTTAGAAAAAATCCTAGCGCTCAAGCCGGATGTGGCCTTCTTAGATATCCACATGCCCAATCTCGATGGTTTAACCGTGGCGAGAAAATTGCTCGAAGAGGAGCAAAATTTAATGATTGTTTTTGCTACAGCCTATGACAAGCATGCCATTCAAGCCTTTGAAGTCAATGCTGTAGACTATCTTCTGAAGCCTTTTGATGAGGAACGCGTCTTGAAAACGGTGGAGCGCCTACGACAAAGAATAAGAGATCCCAAGAGTGATTCACAGAATGAATCGCTCAATAATTCCCTCATTGGACTTCTGAAAAAAATGGCCGGAGAGAGCGTAGCCGCGGCAGTTGGTCAATTTCAAGTCCCAAAAATTTCGAAACTCGCCGTCCAAGGCGAAGAGAGTGTAGTATTGATTGATCCTAATGACATTTTCTATGTCTACCGTGAAAACCGGGATGTCTTCATCAAAACGTCTAACAAAGTGTATTCAACTAAGTACACATTACAAACACTCGAAGAAAAATTAGCGAGCTACCCATTTTTTCGCTCCCACCGGAGCTACTTAGTGAACTTGAACTTTGTACAAGAATTAGTCCCTTGGTTTAATGGAGCATACACTATAATTTTGAATGACGAAAAACGTTCCGAAGTTCCTGTGAGCCGAGCTTATGTCAAGGCATTAAAGGATGAATTGGAAATTTAGTTCATGACTTTTTTATAAAACGCACTTAGAAAACTCACTCTCAGACATCAATTTCGACATGATAGCCTTAAATTCAACATCTTCCTCTTAACATGATTTAAGCTAAGGACAGGCAGTGAACTTATCCTTAATCCTATTTAAATCTAAGAGGAGGATTTTTATGATTACTTTTTTACTCTCATTTGTAGCCCTTATCGTTGGTTACATGGTCTACGGTAGATTTGTCGAAAAGGTTTTTGGATTCGATGAAAACCTTAAAACTCCAGCCTATACAAAAACGGATGGAGTCGACTTCGTTCCCATGGACTCAAACAGAGGGAGTCTCGTTCAACTCTTAAACATCGCCGGTCTGGGGCCCATCTTCGGACCGATCGCGGGTGCATTATGGGGCCCAGTTGCTTTTCTCTGGATCGTTCTCGGAGGAATTTTTGCTGGTGGAGTACACGACTATTTTAGTGGAATGCTTTCCGTGAGAAACGGTGGAGCACAACTCCCGGATATTGTCGGTAAGTATCTCGGCCAAGGTATGCGTTACTTTGTTAATGTCTTTTCTGTGATACTCTTGATTCTCGTGGGAACTGTTTTCGTGGCTGGTCCTGCCAAATTGATTGTCACACTCACTCCTGCTTGGATTAGTTTAAGCGTCGTGACGGCTGTGATTTTCTTATACTATATCTTAGCAACACTTTTACCAATTGATAAGAGTAAGATTTATCCAATCTTTGGTGCATTGCTCATTATCATGGCTGTCGGCGTTGGTGTCGGACTGATTGTTGAAGGATATCATATCCCTGAACTCACCTTGAGTAATCTCCATCCTAAGCATTTACCGATGTGGCCTTTACTCTTTATCACGATCGCCTGTGGGGCGATTAGCGGATTCCATGCAACCCAATCTCCACTTATCGCCCGCACGATGAAAAATGAAAAACATGGCCGTAAAATATTCTATGGCATGATGATCGGAGAATCTGCTATTGCCCTCATTTGGGCTGCAGCCGGAATGGCCGTTTTTGGCGGAACCGGTGGATTACAAGCAGCTTTAGCAGCGGGCGGACCAGCTGCAATCGTCCGGACAGTATCTATTACCCTGCTTGGATCAATCGGTGGAACGCTTGCCATAATGGGGGTTATCATTCTTCCGATTACTTCCGGGGATACAGCATTCCGGGGTGCTCGACTGGTTATCGCTGACTTCTTTAAAATGAACCAAAAGCCTATGTCCAAACGATTAATTATCTCCATTCCCCTTTTCGTTGTCGCTTTCGCCTTAAGCAAGATTGACTTTAACTTCCTTTGGAGATACTTCGGTTGGGCTAACCAAACGACAGCGATGATCCTTCTTTGGGCCGCTGCTATGTACCTCATCAAGGAAAAACGGTTCCACTGGATTGCAACAATTCCTGCCACTTTCATGACGGCAGTTACCTTCACCTATCTCCTACAAGCTCCGGAAGGTTTCGGCCTACCCACTAGCATTTCTTATCCGGTCGGACTTTTATTTACCGCCGGAATCGCGTTGCTCTTTGCGAGCAAAGTGCGTAAAGAACGCAAAATGGAGATTTCATAAGATGGTCGTACCCCAAGTAGACTTACAGGTGAATTTATCTGAACAGGCCGTTGAATATATCAAAGAATATGGTGGAATCTTCACCCTAGAGGAAGCTCCCCAAACCGGATGTTGCTCAAACGTCATCTTCGTCGGAGCGCATACCGGAAAGCCTAAAGAGGAAGGGTACTTCGGAGTGAAGAAACAAGACGGGATCCAGATTTACTATGACCCGTTCGTCATCAAGAAAGATAAACACTATGAAGTGGTTTTAGAAGGTTTATTGAGGTGGAAGACTCTTAGAGTTTATTAATGCTAGAAAAGGGTGGCTCAAGGCAAATAAATGCTTTGAGTCACCCTTTTTGTAAGTGAGGCGAGGGGATCGAAAAAGATAGGTCTCCGCTCATTTCCACGAATCATAATAGGATAATAGCCACTTTGACTTTTTTGCCGTGGTTGTCTTGGTATTTTTATCACCCGTTCTTATTGTAAACTTATAACGTTTTAAAAGTTAAGACAGGAGAACCGTCCCCCTGTCTACCCCTGTCTAAGGTAATGGCTAAAGGGGCACGAGTTTTTGACTCGTGCCCCTTTATAAATCTTAGTCGTTATGTTCATGAAGGTGTTTAGTGTGTTTGTGGTCATGCATGTGCTCATGGTCGTGTCGGTGACGATGAGCATGCTCCTTGTCCTTGTCATGGTCATGGGTAAGCCCAAGGGCGTGAGCCATCGTATGGTCCTTGTCAGGGAGGGTATCAAACCAGCCATTATTGGCATCCTCTTTGCTGTCAAGGAATTGTATATATGGTTTAATGTCGAGTAAGGGGGTTCCGTTATAGGTATCAATCCCCGAAATTGTAATTTCGTTTCCGTTTATTTCCTTTACCCTGACAATACTTAGACCGATGGGGTTGGGTCTTTGAGGGGAACGGCTGGCAAAGAGCCCAATGTCAGTTTCAGGAGCCCATGGGGATCTGGTGAGCAGTTCTACTGGAGGGGTCACTTGATCAAGGTGATAGAGGACGTAAATATAGTTGAAGGTATTTAAGGTTTTCAGAGCACTTGTATATTCCGGATTAAGCGTAATCCAAAAATCGCCGGGTGCATCAGCAATCGGCTGATGGGGGGTATTGATAGCCAAATAAGGCGTATGGATTGTTCCTATGGATTGGAAGGGGTTGTCCATGTAAAATCTCCTTTCATATTAACCATGTTCTTTGGCGCCACCGATATGAAAATGAGAGCGCTCATGAATGAGGTTTACATCCAAAAGAAGGCTTCGGTTACTGAGGATTTCGTACGCTGTGCTGTCTGCTGCAATCGTATGGTTTTCGCGTAAGACGATCACCCGCTGGGCAATTTCTTCCACAATGGAAAGGTCGTGAGTCGCGGTAATGATTGTTTTTCCTGCATTCTGCAGGGCTGAAAGAAATTCCACGAGCCAAAACTGAGTGCGCGGGTCGAGCCCATTCGTAGGTTCATCAAGAAATAAGACTTCGGGGTTGGCGGTAAGGACACACGCCAAAGCAACCTTTTTCTTTTCCCCACCACTCAGTTTATAGGGAGGGCGGTCTAACAGAGGTGCGATTCCTAGCAGATCAGCTGTTTCAACAATTCGCTGTTCTACATCTTCGGCGGAAAAGCCAAGTTGCAGCGGAGCAAAGGCTAACTCGTCCCGAACGGTAGCCGAGAATAGTTGGGCATCAGAATTTTGAAAAATGAAGCCCACACGTTGGCGAAACTCGGATAAGAACGAAGGATCTTGAAGCTTCTTTTCTGTAAGGTCCTGCCCAAAGGCCAAGATTTGGCCAGACGTGGGATGAACAAGCCCAGCAAGAATCTTTAGTAGTGTGGACTTCCCACTTCCATTGGCTCCGAGAATAACAAGGCTTTGCGCTGGGTAGAGCTGAAGATGAATATCGGACAGAACGGGATGATCGGGAATATAGGCGTAGGAAACAGCAGTTAATTCGAATAGTGGAAGGGTTTGTTTAGACAAGCTTTTCATCCTCCTAAGACTTTGTCGGCTGCATAAAGCGTTAGGCTCGCCATAATGCTGACTCCCAAGCTAAAGACGTCCACCCAGTGCAGTTGGAAACGCTGAAGGGTATAAATTTCACCGGTATATCCCCGCGCGATCATAGAGGTATAGACCTCTTCACTCATTTGCAGAGATTTACCGAAAAGGTGTGCAATGCTGGAACCAACAAATCGCCGTTGTTCAGCTCCGGAAGAGTGACCTGAGTCACGTGCCTTCCGCGCTAAGAACATGTCTTCAAGGAGGGTGATGAGCACGAAAATATAACGGTAGGTCATTTCCAGAGTAACGATAAAAATCTTAGGAACAAAAAAGGTTCGTAACGCCCGCAGCAAATTGTTCCAGCGTGTCGTTAGGGTGAGGAGTACGGCGAGAGTGACAGAAATACCCACCCGGCTGATCAGGAGTAGCGCTCCCCAAAAGCCCTGTCGAGTGATGGCTAATTCACGTGGAAAATGAATTGGCCCGATGTGGAGTGGGGTAGAGAAAGTCCAAATGATCCAGAGGGGGTCGCCCGGGCGTACCCAATTAAATAAGGCCGGGAAGACCATGATTCCTGTAAATAATGGTATCACTAACCAAACCCGCTGAATAATGAACTGAGTAGGAACCTTTGATAACGTGGCGAGGATCAGAATACCCAGATAGACCCCCCAAAGTAAAGGTAAATGGTGCAGGAGATTGACAGTTACGAGGAGTGAGAAAATGGCGAGCAGCTTCATCCTGGGATCCATGGCTTGCAGGAACCCTGAGCGAAGAGCGATCTCCTCAGAATAGACGGACTCCCTTACAAAATCAATAATACCTTTAAGGGTTTTTTGAATAAAGTTGGATTGCTTTAATTTTGAAGGGAAAGGCGCAAGTGAACTATTTTTTTGAAGCCAAAGAGGAAGATCCATTTTGATTATCTCCCTTCCGGAAGAAACGTCGAGTAAAGCATAAAGGAAGGTTTCCTTCTTTCGTATTAAATGTCGGTTCTTTCTAAAAGAATACGGTGGTTGAGAAGGGTCATGTCTTTAATTTTGGCTTGGATAAACATTTGTTTTCCGAAGATGTCCATGAGTTTAAGTCCGTTTTCGTAGGGTTCGATGGTATCGACTGACTCCATGAACAACACTTCGTTTTCTCCATCTTTAAGATAGGCATTTGCTTCACACATCGCATTTTTCTCCTTCTTTTTGAAAATTAAAAAAGGCCATAGATTACCCATGTTCGGGTCAGACCTCCATGGCTATTTTTGAACATAATCAAGTTATAACTATTATTCGACAGCCAGAAGAGATTTCCTGTAAAAGTGTATGAATAAAAAAGCTTTACGAGGGAGATACGTGTTATATGATGGCCGTTAGTAGTAGTGTATGTCATTTGAGGGATTGTATCCTTTTAGGAATGTATAATCAGACCCAATGATATCGTGACGGTCAGATCAGAATATCATTAGGTCTGAAGTTAATAGTATTCCGTAAGGATCCAAACTTTCCTTAGGAATTATGAGTTGACATTTTCGCACGTAAGATGCAGGAAGATTTTAAAGGGATTTTGGAACGCGGAGTTTACTACATTACAAACTATGGAAAGGCAGTTGCCATGGGCTTATATGCCTATAATCACCTCCTATGTAAAATGAAAAAGACCATGGAAATAATGACCGGACTTAATGTCAGGTCAAGACCTCCATGGTCTCGCTTTTCATAATGAATATTTGGCTATGATAATAGTATTCTACACAAAAGTGTTAATTCCTTCTGCGGTTTTTATTTTTTTATGACGTTTAGTTTCATAAACCACGCACGTTTTTGTACTTTCTAGGAGCAGACTGCCAATGTAGCAACGTTAGCGTTAAGTGTCATATTACAAGCTCTACCATTTATACTCCTAGGTGTATTAGCATCCTCGTCGGCATTTGACTATGTATTGCCTTTGTGATACATTTAATTTGAAATTTCATAGATGAGCAAGCGATTTTTCTTAGTAGAGAAATCATAACAGGGAAGCCGGTTTAAATCCGGCGCGGTCCCGCCACTGTAAAGGGGAGTTTGTGCCACATCCACTGAGGAAACTTGGGAAGGAGGCACTAAACGATGAACCTGAGCCAGGAGACCTGATTGCTCATATGCTTTACTCACGATGAATGGGTGGCAGGAATTATTTAATTCAGCCCTTCATTTTTGGAGGGCTTTTATTTATTTTTATGTGCATAAATGGTTTCTCGAGGGAAACCGACCTTAAGGGTGAAAGTCTTGTTCAAGCGGGATCTGCTTTCAAAAATGCGAATGCGGCTTGAAAGTGGAAGAGAACGCGCCGTCTGAGACAACCAATACATTGCTGTCTTTATGATAAGTAATGTGTGGTTGTCTCTTTATTTTTTAATTAGGAGGCGGAGATAATGTAAGAGCAGCGTCAATGAAGGATAGGTGAGTTAAATGGTTTCCCGAGGGAAACTGGCCTTAAGGGTAAAAGTCTTGTTCAAGCGGGATCTGCTTTCAAAAATGCGAATGCGACTTGAAAGTGGAAGAGAACGCGCCGTCCGAGACAACCGATGCATTGCTGTCTTTATGATGAGTGATGTGTGGTTGTCTCTTTATTTTTGATTGTGAGGTGAGAATGAATGGATCAGAAAAAACAACGAAGAAATAGACAGATATTTCTTATTGTCTTACTATTGGCTCTAATAATTATTGTATCTCTCATTAGCATTTCTGTTGGTTCTGTAAATATTAGTCTTAAAAACGTTGTAGGAATACTTATGGGATGGGATATAGGAAATAATACCTTTAAATCTATAGTTATGGATATCAGACTTCCAAGAGTGTTAGCAACTGTTATAGGTGGGGCATGCCTTGCGGTTTCAGGGCTTCTCCTTCAAATATTTTTCAGAAATCCAATTGTAGAACCATATGTATTGGGTATTTCTTCTGGTGCCAGTCTATTTGTTGGACTAGTTGTATTAGGGGGATATACCTTTGGAGTAAAGCATGTTACACCAATGTTTCTATTTGGAGGAGCTTTTATAGGAGCAATGATAGTTATGCTTGCCGTAGTTTTTGCAGCAAAGAAAGTGAAGAATATTACAACTCTTTTAATTATAGGTATGATGGCTGGATTCATATGTAGTGCGCTGACGAGTATGCTTACTGCATTTGCTGACAAAGAATCGTTACACGGATTTATCATGTGGACAATGGGAAGCTTTTCTGGGTTTTCATGGCTACAGGACAAATATTTGTATATTTTAGGAGTGCCTTTTATTCTTTTATCTTTTTTACTCAGCAAGCCTCTGAATGCAATGCTTTTTGGAGAAAATTATGCTTTATCAATGGGTTTAAGTATCAAAACATTTCGAATGATTATTATATTGATTGCCAGTGTGTTAACAGCAACGATTACTGCATTTGCTGGACCTATTGCATTTGTTGGATTAGCTGTTCCGCATATGGTAAGGATTACTTTTGGTACATCTGATAATCGAATCTTAATTCCTGGGGTAATTATTTCAGGGGCACTTATGACGGGAGTGTGCGATTTAGGAGCAAGGATGCTATTGGCACCAACCGAATTGCCTCTTGGTGCAATAACTTCATTATTTGGAGCACCAATCGTCATATATTTGCTTTTAAGAAAGGGAGATGACCTATGAATAATGTGATTGTTGCTGAAAATCTTGATGTTGGGTATGAAAAAAAAGTGGTAGTAGAGCAGGTTGATGTATGCGGTATCAAAGGGCAGTTAATTTGTTTGTTAGGTCCTAACGGAGCTGGTAAGACCACGATTTTAAGAACACTGGCAGGGTTACTTGCTCCTGTAAAAGGTGCAGTTCAGATAAACGGAGATGACATTAGAGACATGAAAAAAGCAGATTTGGCAAAGAAACTTGCTGTTGTGTTAACTGAACAAGTTTCCTTAGGATTACTTACTGTTTACGAAATTGCTTCTATGGGACGTTACCCCCATACCAATTTTATGGGCAAACTTACGCAGGAAGATAAGGAAATTGTAGATAAATCATTACGTGCAGTGAATGCTGTACATTTACAGGATAGGTATTATTCTGAACTGAGCGATGGTGAAAAACAGAAAATTATGATTGTCCGTGCCCTTGTTCAACAACCTGAACTTATTGTATTAGATGAACCTACAAGCCATCTTGATATCAAGCATAAAATCGAGGTTATCAGAATACTACACAAATTGTGTATGGAGAAAGGAATTACAGTAATAGTATCATTGCATGATATTGATCTTGCAATCAAAGGATGTCAGACTATTTTACTGATACAAAATGGGAAAATTGCAGCACAAGGTACACCGGAGGAGATTATAAAAGAAGGAACTATTCAGAAGCTCTATGACATCGAAGGAGCACAATACAATGAATTGCTTGGAAGCTTAGAGTTTACCAATTCACAAAATCCTGAGATTTTTGTTACAGGTGGAAATGGAACAGGAATAGGAGTATACAGAGCAATTTCAAGAGCAGGATATGGAATGTATTGTGGGGTACTACATGAAAATGATATAGATTTTCATGTTGGGAAAGCCTTAAATTGTAATGTTATTTGGGAAGAGGCCTTTAATAGAATCAATGATATAAATTATAAAATGGCCCAAAAACAAATAGAATCGGTTGATTATGTCATTGATACCGGCTTTCCAGTAGGCAATATCAATCGACTCAATGTTGAACTAATTTTAAATTCGGTAAAAATCGGTAAAACAGTTTTTGCGTTATGTGATAAAGATTCCATGAAAAATCGTTACGGGGAATTGGCTCCCAAGATACATTGTTGTTCCAATATTCAGGAGATCATAAATTATATTTCAAAAAACAAATATCTTAAGGGGATGAAAACTTGCAATGATGGTATATCAATTATCAACAGGGGACAGAGTGCATCAATATAAACGATGCTTAGTGGTACCGTTTGAGGGCAGGCGTAAGGTAATGAGCACATCTATGCATAATGGAGGTTATCGGGAAGATCTGACTGCAATATACAATCATGATGTGAATCCCGGACCGGGTGCAACGTGTACCTACTGTATGCCAGGGCAAGAAGAGGTAAGAAAAAGATTTATCATTGATGAACTAGGCTTAGACTTTGAAACGGTTGCTTACATGGCAACCATAGTGTCAATGGACAGCGCTGCTATAAAAAGTGAAACGTATGACGAATTGACGGTTACTGCCATCGCTACAGCAAGTCTTGAAGTAAATGGAGGGCGAGTGGGTGAGGCGGCAACCTGCTATGAAAAGCGTGGTGAAAGCATTAGTCTTAAGCCGGGCACAATTAACATTATGGTGTTTGTAAATGCTGACATGACACCAGGGTGTATGGCGCGTTCAATGGTTACTGCTACTGAAGCCAAAACTGCTGCCTTGCAGGAACTTCTGGCTGGAAGTCTGTATTCCTCAGGAATTGCAACCGGATCAGGAACAGACAATATTATGATTATCGCTAATGCTGAGTCTGATAATACATTAACTTATGCAGGCAAACATGGAAAATTGGGTGAACTCATTGGACGACTTGTAATGGAAGCTGTTAAGGAATCCTTGGGAAAACATATGGGGCTTACAAGTGAAAGCCAGCATAGCATGTTGGCAAGATTGAAACGTTATAGCATCGATGAAAAAAGCTTTTGTGATAAACTGAATGCTTTGCCACTTAGTGGAAAATATGCTATGGTCGATTTTATTAATAATATTCATATCATAAATTTAGACGAAAATATAGTAACTTTAACTTCTCTATATATTCATCTGATAGATCAGCTTAATTGGGGACTTATATCGATTAATGAAGCTGGATTTTCCGGGAAAATTATTTTACAGCATATAGCGGAACAGGTTGAAACAAGTCTGCACTGGAATGATATCTGTGCCACAAATAAAACAGAATCTATCAAAATAATGTTGGATTCTTTTGTGACCACCATTTGTATGGGTGTTGACATAGATAAATCAAATCAGTAAAACAGGATAAGGAAGGGATAAAATCGTGAAAAAGAAATCAAGTTTAAAAAGTTTTATAGCATTACTAATCATAACAGCTATACTTGCTATGTTAGCAGGATGCTCACAAAACTCTGTGACGAATAGTTCATCAAAAACTGCATCAGGAAATATTTCAGATGTTGAAAAAATGTATCCAGCTGGAAGTAGTGTGAATTTAAAATTCGCTAAAAATTTCAATATCGAATATCTTGAAAATGGAATGAAAATAGTAACCGATGGTCAGAACAGAAAAATGCTTCTTTTACAAAAGGATCAAAAAGCGCCTGAGAAATACAAGGATTTGCCAACGATAGTTTTGCCCATAACGGATGCTATTTATACAAGTACAACACAAGTGGGATATTTAAGAGCATTTAATGATGACACCCTGTTTGACAGCATTGTTGGTGTAAGGGAAAAGGCGGAGGATTGGGATTTCGATGCGATGAAAACACGCATGGTCAATGGAAAAATTAAGGATATTGGAGATAATACAACTACGGCTACAACTTATAATTATGAAATAATACAATCTTTAAATCCTAAAATTGTATTTACTACTGATGGTATGGGAACAGAACAACAAAAATTAATGGATATGCTAAATCAGGCTAAGATTCCTTACTTATTTGATGGATCAAGCACTGAACTTGATTATCGAGGAACAATGGAATGGATTAAATTTTATGCAGCTTTTTACAACCTTGAGAAAGAAGCAGATGATTATTTTGAACAAGCCCTTACAAGAATTGATGCAATGAAAGCAAATGTAAAAGATGCTTCAAAGCCAAAGGTTGGAATGGGAATTGTATCAATGGGTAAAGTTTATGTGGAAAATGCTGGATCAAAAGGTGCTCAGATGATTAGAGATGCAGGTGCTAACTATATATTTGACGATATCGGCGTAGGAAAAGATGGTGTAACTAGTATCAGCGTTGAAGAACTATATAATCGTCTTTCTAAAGCTGACATATTTATTAACATAGGTATGCCAAAGTATGGACCAGATATAAAATCCATTACAGATCAGGCTCCTGTGCTTGCTGATCTTCCATGCTTCAAAAATGCCAAGGTTTGGCAGATTACAGATAATTTCTGGAATACGTATCATAATATTGATCAGAAATATATTGATTTGGCGGCAATATTCCATCCTGAATTATACAAGGATCATAAATCGCAAAACTTTATTCTTATGCCTAATGTTGCTAAGTAAAGGAGGGATATAAATGTTAAATCTTGTTGTGATTATGACAAGTACAGAGCCCTTCCTTACATTTAAGGAAGCACAGGTAGAATTAGACAAACTATATCCTGGGCAGTTCTGTATCAGTTTATTCGATACAACGGAGCTTGATAATGATAAGGCGGTTTATTCCTCCTGTGTTAAAGCTACTGAAAAAGCTGATTTCGTATTTATTAATATCCACGGGTCGCTTTCGTTTTTCAAAAGTTTTCTTGAATATTTCAAGGCTTTTAAAAACAAGAAGAGTTTTTTTATTAATACAACCATTGAAGAAGAGGTTTCAGAACTATTTCCGGATTGTTACATTATACCGGAAGATTTTAAGACAATTTATAAGTACTATAAGTCCGATGGAGTAAATAATTTTGTCAACCTTGTTAAATGGATAGGTAATCAATTTAGTGGAACAGGACTCTCTTTAGAGAGTCCTGTTTACCCACAGTGGAGTGGAATTTATGATCCGGATTATGATACAAACGATGAAGAATCCTATCTGGATAAAGTTCGAAACAGTTCTAAGCCTGTAGTGGGTATTATTATTAATGTCATGCTGGTTCAAAAAAAAAATCTTTCTCATATTGATGCATTGATTAGAAGCATTCGCAAGCAGGGAGCCACTCCATTGTGTGTCTATTCAGATATGATGCCTGATCATGAACTTGGATGTGAGGGAATAAGAGCAGCTTTAGAGCGATGCATGATGTTTGAAGGAAAGGCAGTGGTGGATTCTATTGTTAATACTACAGCTTTTAGCCTTACCATATTGGCTGATCCTGGGGATGGATCAAAACCAAAGGAATACAGCGTATTCGAGCTTTTTGGAGTGCCTGTTTTTCAGGCTATGACAACACTACAGTCCTATGAAGAATGGGATAATTCCGTAAAGGGATTGGATGGATTATCATTAAGTTGGAGTGTATTTCAACCTGAATTTGATGGACAGATCATTGCCTTTCCCTTTGCAACGACTGAAGTATTAGATACAGAACTTGGATCTAAGAAAGTGGCATGTCCAATTGATGATCGTGTTAATAAAATTGTAACATTAGCTATTAATTGGGCAAATTTGAGATACAAGGATAACCTTGAAAAAAAGGTTGCAATCATATTGCACAATAATCCTCCTCGTAATGACAATATAGGAGGGGCTGCAGGACTTGATACACCAGCCTCTGTATACGAGATGATTATTAAACTAGAAGAATGTGATATACGTACAGATTACCATTTTGCTGATGGCAAAGAGATTATTGACCGTATTACAGCAGGGCTTACTAATGATGGAAGATGGTCCTCTCCTGAAAGTATGCTTGAAAAAAGCATTGACACAGTAAGAAAAGAACAGTACAAACAGTGGTTTGAAAAGTTTATTCCACGAGTTAAGGATAATATGGTTAAATATTGGGGTGAACCTGTTGGAGAGTTTATGGCAGTTGATGATCAACTTTTAGTTCCAGGTATATTAAATGGAAATATTTTCATAGGATTACAACCACCTAGAGCTTTCGAAGAAAAAGCAGAGGAAATGTATCATAGTACGGATATTCCATGTCCGCATCAATATATAGGATTTTATAATTGGGTTGAAAAAATATTTAAGGCTGATGTAATTATTCATGTAGGGACCCATGGAACAATTGAATGGCTTCCAGGAAAAGAAGTAGGATTGTCTAAAGATTGTTATAGTGATATTTGCATAGGAACTATCCCACATTTGTATTCTTACATCATAAATGTTCCAGGTGAGGGAACACAGGCAAAACGTCGTACTTATGCAACCTTGATAGATCATATGATTCCTTCAATGTTTGAAAGCGGAGTGTATGATGAACTGGCTGAACTAGATGAATTAATGAAGCAATATTATCACATTCGTAGTGCAGACCCAAAAAAATTACCATTAATTCAAAAACAAATTTTGGATCTGGCTGTAAAGATTAATCTTCATGATGATATTGGAATTACTGCTCAGCAGATGGAAGAAGATATAGATGGTTGTATAAAGCAGCTTCATTCTTGGATAAGCAAGGTACAAGCGTGTGATATTTATGATGGATTTCATATTTTTGGTATGGTTCCACAAGGAGACAGATTCAGAAACATGCTTAAGATGTTAGTTAGAAATAGAAATGGAAACATACCTTCATTGCGTGAAGGTTTATGTGATATGTTAGGGCTTGATTTTGAAAAGCTTTTGGCTGCTCCAGAGACACCTACAGCAGATGGTAAATCATATGGGATACTGCTGGCTGAGGCTGATGAAATCGGAAGAAATATGTTCCTTGAACTTGAAAAGCATAATTATGACGCACAAGCTGTTAATGGTATTATCGAACAATTTAGGGTAAAGGGAAAGAACGATACAATAAGATTAAAAGAGTGTCTGAATTTTGTATGTTCATTTATAAGACCAAGAGTTATGAAGATTACTGATGAGTTGGACAATTTTATAGGTGGTATCCATGGAAGATTTGTACCTCCGGGACCATCAGGAGCACCAACAAGAGGAAATGCAGGAATACTGCCTACAGGCAGAAACTTTTATTCAGTTGATCCAGGAGCCATGCCATCACGTTCCGCATGGGAGATTGGTAAGACATTAGGAAACCAGTTGTTAGACCGCTATCTTAAGGATGAAGGTAAATATCCAGAAAGTGTTGCTATTTTAGTTTATGCAACTGAGTCAATGAGAACTTATGGGGATGATATTGCAGAAACCTTTTATTTACTGGGTGCACGACCTGTATGGCTCGGTAATACGGATCGGGTAATAGGTATAGAAGCTATACCTATGGAAGATCTTGGTCGCCCAAGAATTGATGTAACTCTTAGAATTACTGGTTTGTTCAGAGATGCGTTTCCAAATTTAATTGAACGTGTAGAGGATGCAGTTAATTTAGTGGCTTCGCTTGAGGAGTCAGAAGACATTAACTTTATAAAAAAACATGTAGATGAGGAAGTTGCAGAACTTATAAAACAAGGAGTAGCTTTGGAACAAGCCTATGAACATTCATTGATAAGAGTATTTGGAGATGCACCTGGAGCATATGGAGCAGGTACAAAAAATGTTGTAGAAAGTAAAAAATGGAATGATGTAACTGACTTGGGAAAAGTTTATACTACATGGGGGTGTCATGCTTATGGTAAAAAACTTCATGGAGAAAAACTACCCGAAGTGTTTGCGCTTCGAATGAAGAAAGTCAATGTAGCAGTGAAAAATGAATCCACAAGGGAATTTGATATGCTGGATAGCGATGATTTTTACAACTATTTTGGAGGAATGGTAGCAGCTATCACTACACACAGTGGTTCACAAAAGCCATCCTATGTTCCAAGTACCTCTGATACTGACCATATTGAGACTCTTACTCTTCATGAAGAGGCTTCAAAGGTTATGCGTGCAAGAGTGAATAATCCTAAGTGGATTGAGGGATTAAAAAAACATGGTTATAGAGGAGCAAAACAAGTTTCTGCAATGGTAGATATTGCATTTGGATGGGATGCGACCACAAATGTAATTGATGATTGGATGTATGATTGTATTGCACAAAGATATGCCTTCGATAAAGAAAATGCAGATTGGATGAGAGAGGTAAATCCCTGGGCATTACATAATGTTGCAGAGCGATTATTGGAAGCACATCAACGAGGAATGTGGAATGCTTCGGAAGAAAGCGTTGATAAACTAAAAAAGATATATCTTGAAATGGAAGGCAATCTTGAGGAGATAGGATAAGGTAATACGGAGGAATAAAATTGTATACTAACAACACAGTATTTCCCTTTGTAGCTGTAATAGGTCAGGATGCTATAAAAAAGGCTTTAATTTGGAATATGATTAATCCCAATATTGGAGGGGTTTTAATCAGTGGAGAGAAAGGAACTGCTAAATCTACTCTTGTAAGAGGAGTGTGTAGTATTACATCAAATATTCGGCTGATTGAACTTCCACTTAATGTGACAGAGGATAGATTAAGTGGCAATATTAATTTTGAGCATGCTGTTAAATTTGGTGAAAAACGCTTTGAAGCAGGTATTTTGCAAAAAGCCCATGGTAATTTGCTATATGTAGATGAGGTTAATCTATTAAGTGACCACATTGTAAAAACTTTACTTGAGTCAGCAGCTTCAGGAATGAATATCGTTGAAAGAGAAGGTATTTCATTTCGACATCCATCACAATTCATACTTGTTGGAAGTATGAATCCGGAAGAAGGTGGTCTTCGCCCTCAATTTTTGGATCGTTTTGGATTATATGTAGAAGTAACAGGAGTACAGGATACTCGAAAACGGGTTGAAATTATCCGACGACGCATTGAATATGAAAAAGATCCCCTTTCATTTATAAGAAAGTGGCATAATGAAAATGGAAAACTGATGTTTGACATTAAACGAGCAAAAGAAGCAATAAATAAAATCACGATTACTCCAAATGCTATGCGGCTTGCAGCTTCTATAGCAAGGGAAGGAAATTGTGCCGGTCATAGAGGGGAACTTGTCATCATTGAAACCGCAAAGGCTATTGCAGCATTGGATTCAAGAAATGTATTAAATATATCTGATATTAAGGAGGCAGCTAAATATGCACTGCCTCATAGGGTAAGAGAAAATCAGAATCAGCAACAGCCCCCACAGTCTCAGCAGCAAGAGGAACAGGATTCAACAAACTCAGAGGATACACCGCAAGAGCAAGAGCAGGAGCAAGGCAATCAATCACAAAATGACCAGCAAAATAATCAGCAAAATGATAACTTTACTAATTCTTCTCAAGATAACAGACAGGATAATTCGAACTCTGATAATATGCCCTCTGATCAAGAGATAAGCGATGAACCGGAAATATCAGAAGGACAATCTGAAACAATAGATGCTCCTGAACAAACTTTCATAGTTTCAAGGTGGTTATCAGAAAAAAGCAAGAATAGCATAAATAAAGGGAGTGGAAAACGAAGCCTTGTAAAAACCTCATCAACGCAAGGAAGATATGTAAGATATCGTTATCCTATCAAAGGACAGATTAATGATATTGCTATCGATGCTACACTTCGTGCTGCAGCTCCATATCAGCTACATAGAGAAAAAAATGGCATGGCTGTTGCAATAGAAAAATCAGATATAAGAGTTAAAGTGAGAGAAAAACGAACTGGCAATACCATTATTTTTGTAGTGGATGCCAGTGGATCCATGGGGGCAAATAAAAGGATGAAAGCAGTAAAAGGTGCAATTCTATCATTACTTAATGATGCTTACCAAAAAAGGGATAAGGTAGGTATGATTGCTTTTAAAAACCATTCGGCAGAACTTCTTTTGGGAATTACAAGAAGTGTAGAGCTGGCTGGAAAGAAACTGACCACTCTTCCTACAGGAGGTAGGACACCTTTGGCAGCAGGGCTTGATATGGCCTATGATATCATTAAAGCGGCTAAAATAAAGGATAAAGATATGCTTCCGGTAATTGTATTGGTATCTGATGGTAGAGCTACTTATAGTACCAATGGCATAGATGCATTTGATGAAGCAATAAATTCTGCACGGAAGATTGCAACAGAGAAGATAAAATCCATTGTTATCGATACTGACCAGAGTTTTATCAAATTGGATCTTGCAGAGAAGATAGCAAAGGTAATGAATGCAGACCGCTTTCAAATTGAAGATCTTCAGGCTCAAAGTCTTGTTGCAGCGGTGTCATTGTCTTTATAAAATTTATGTTCATTTAGGGAGGGATAGATAAAGTTGATAGTTATTAGGGATTTAACAAAAAAGTATGAAAATTTAATTGCAGTTAATCATCTTAGTCTAGAGATTAAAAAAGGTGAGTTCTTTGGATTATTAGGGCCAAATGGAGCTGGAAAAACTACACTGGTTAGAATGTTGAGCACACTTACAGGACCTACTTCTGGTAGCATTATGATGGACGACGTACATATGGACAGAAACAAAACTCAGATAAAGTCTAAGATTGGAGTAGTTCCTCAACACATGAATTTGGAATGGGAAATGACAGCAAAACAGAATCTTGAACTTCACGGTAAACTTTTTGGGATGAAAAAGGAGTACATGCAAGAACGCATTCATAAACTCCTAAATTATATTGATTTGTGTGATAGAAAAGATGATCAGGTAAAGACATTTTCCGGTGGAATGAAAAGAAAGCTAATGATTGCTAGGGCATTGTTACATAATCCGGATGTTCTTTTAATGGACGAACCTACAGTAGGTTTAGATGCGTCTGTGAGAAGAAAACTGTGGGATTTGATGAAAGGACTCAATAAAGATGGAATGACTGTAATTCTTACAACTCACTATATTGAGGAAGCTCAAGTACTTTGTAACCGTGTTGGATTTATGGATAGCGGTAAATTGATTGAACTTGATACACCAGACAGATTAATTGAAAAGTTCGGACAGTTTGTGCTGGAATGTTTTGATGAAGGTGAAACAAAAACTTTCTTTTTTGAAGATAGAGAATCTGCGTTGGAAAAAGCCGCTTCTATAAGTTCTAGTGTCAATATACGCCCAAGTAATCTAGAAGATACTTTTATTATGCTTACCAATAGAAAGATGGGTGATTAATTTGAAGATTTTAACGATTTTATGGCATGAATATATGCTGTTTAAAAATAAATTTTGGAGTATTACAACAGGTTTAATGATTGCCCCCATGTTGTACCTAATTGCTTTTGGCTGGGGGATTGGAAATAGTATGACAATTGATGGAATGAGTTATATTAGCTTTGTTATACCAGGAATCATAGCCATGAGTACAATGACTATAAGCTTTGGAACAGTTGCAAATGGTATTAATATTTCAAGGACTTATGACAAGACCTTTGAGGAATTCATGACAGCTCCTATCAATATGGTTTCATATACTATTGGAAAAATAATAGCCAGTGCATTGAGGGGTATGTATTCTGCAGCATTGATCATTAGTCTTTCTCTGTTGTTTAGAGGGAATGTTAATATTGACATATACTTTATTTTTATAATTATTCTTAATTGCTTGGTGTTTTCTGCTTTAGGTTTTATGATTGGAATGATCATAGATTCCCATGCAGATATGAGTAAATTTTCAAATTTTATCATTACCCCAATGTCGTTTTTATGTGGAACATTTTTTCCTCTTGATAAAATGCCCTTTCTTATCAAAGATGTTATATGGATTTTGCCTCTAACACAAACAAGTATAGCTTTAAGAAGAAACAGTGAACTTTTTCTTAATCCATGGATTCATCCTTTAATTTTGGTATTGTATTTTGTGATTCTATTAATAATAGGTATAAAGCTATGTACAAAAGCTGAATAATTAAAAAATTTATATGTAGAAAAGGAGAGTAAGTTTATGAATGTAGATAATAAAATATATCCGTTCACAGCAATTGTAGGACAGGAAAAGATGAAACTAGCTTTGATTCTGAATGTTATCAATCCTTCCTTAGGTGGGGTATTAATAAGAGGAGAAAAAGGAACTGCAAAATCTACAGCTGTACGTTCACTTGCAGACCTGTTACCAGAACGTACTCAGATAGAAGGATGCAAATTTTCTTGCGATCCATTAAATATTGAACAGGCATGTTGCGAATGCTCAGAAAAAATTAAAAATAGTAAACCACTTAATAGGATAAAGTCAAAAATGAAGGTGATTGACCTTCCTGTAAGTGCTACGGAAGACCGTGTGGTTGGTACACTCGATATAGAGCATGCTATTAAAAAAGGGGAAAAGAAATTTGAATCGGGGATATTAGCTCAGGCTAACAGAAATATTCTATATGTTGATGAAGTCAATCTCCTAGATGACCATGTAGTGGATATTCTACTGGATTCTGCAGCGATGGGGATTAATACCGTAGAAAGAGAAGGAATTTCTTTTATTCATCCTGCCAGGTTCAGCTTAATTGGAACAATGAATCCAGAAGAGGGAGATTTAAGACCACAGCTTCTAGATCGTTTCGGCTTAGTGGTGGATGTTACAGGAGAAAGTGATATTTTACAGAGGGTAGAGGTAATTAAAAGAAGATTGGATTTTGAAAAGGATTCAGAAGCTTTTAAAAAATCTTTTGCCTTTGAGCAATCAGAATTGGCAGATAAGGTACAAAAAGCTATAGAATTTCTTCCTAAAGTAACCTTTGAAGATGAACTTCTTGAAACAGCTGCGAAAATATCTACATCTCTTGGAGTTGATGGGCATAGGGCGGATATAGTAATGATAAAAGCTTCAATGACTATTGCTGCTTATAGTATGAAAGAAAAAGTTTCAAAAGATGATTTGAGAGAGGCTGCTAGTTATGTATTGCCTCATAGAATGAGAAGGAGGCCTTTTGAAGAATCTCAAATGAATATGGATATAATAGAGGAAAAAATAAATGAAATTATTGATTAAAGGAAAAATGTAATTATGGCAAAAGAAAGAGTATTAATTGTATTGTGGACAACAAGTAAATGTAATTTAAAGTGTAGATATTGTTATGCTTCAGAAGCAAAGGAAAATTCTGATATGGATTTTGAAACAGCTATTAAGGTGCTAGATTATTTTGGTCAACCTATGAAGATACAGTTTGCGGGAGGAGAACCATTACTTAATTATGACTTAATATGTAAAGTTTGTGAATATGTAAAACAGCAGGGATATGATGCTACATTTCAAATGCAAACTAATGGAACTCTTATAGATGAAGAAAAAGCAAAGGGAATCAAAGAGATGAAAATTGCGGTGGGTGTAAGCTTTGACGGTCCTCCAGATATAAATGAATGGTTAAGAGGAGGAACTAAGAAGGCGGTTCATGGTATTCGATGTTTAGCACATGCAGGAGTAAAGATTAATATTAATAGTGTAGTTACCGCGCAAAATATAAACAGACTTCCAGAGCTTGCAGACTTTGCTTTATATTTAGGGAATGTAGCTGGTATTGGATTAGATTTAGTTAGAGATGCAGGACGGGCAAAAGAAAGCACATGTTTGATTAAAAAATCAACTGCTGAACAATTGAAGTTGGCATTGAATTTACTTTTTCAAAGATGTGAGTTTTTATACAAACTCTCTGGCAAGAGGATCGTTGTACGGGAGATAGAGGAAGCTAAAAGGCGGCTTAATTATTCAGCATGCAGTAAAGAGTATTGCTACGCATCTTGTGGACGTTCATTTGTAATTTTACCAAATGGAGACGTATATCCATGTGGCTCATTGATTGAGAATTCCAAGTATTATATGGGAAATATAAATAATACTTCTTTGAAAATCATTGCATTGACTAAAAAAAATGCAGGCAAATGTAATGAATGTAGTTATTTCTCTGTATGTCCCGGAGGATGTCCATCAAGAATGATCATTAATGCAAATGAATTACAAGAGGAAACACTAGATTGTGTTTTAAAAAAATCCTCTTTTGAAATTGCGTTTAAGCTACGTGAATACTTTTGATGAAGATACATGAATAGTTGCCTATGTATCATAAAGTATTAATCCCTGCTTTCCAATTAATAAAATGATTTAAGGATCCCTAGGTGAATAATTTATTTTTTAGTGAGGAACTATTTGGCAGGAATTCGCGAACGATTATAGAATACTAACAATTATAGAAAAATAGAAAATAATATTGCAGAGCAAGACTATGAAGGTGTTTGCAAAGACCATGGAGGTTTGACTCGTTAGAGTTGACTTTGTGGTCTTTTTATTTGCTTGAAAGGAAGATGCTTGATTGATTTAATAAAACTGCCTAGGGTTAAACTAATCATAAGTTTTAAAAATAGAAAGAAAAGGAGTTTTTAGTATGCATATTCCTGACGGATATTTAAGTCCCCAAACAGATGCAGTTCTTGGCATCATTAGTGGAATCATGGTCGCACTAGCCGCCTCAAAAACAGCAACTACTGTTCGAACTAAGTACATTCCAATGCTTTCAGTAGGTGCAGCGTTTTCCTTCACTATCATGATGTTCAATGTTCCCATTCCAGATGGAACGACCGCCCACGCCGTAGGTGGATCGCTGCTAGCCGTTATTTTAGGTCCGTGGGCAGCCATGATTTCTGTGTCTATCGCACTAATTATTCAAGCACTTTTCTTCGGAGATGGTGGTATTCTTGCACTGGGAGCAAATATATTTAATATGGCGATTGTAATGCCCTTTGTCAGTTACGCAATCTATCAACTCATCGCTGGGAAAAGCGACACACTTTCCAAACGTCGCATGATTGGAGCGGGAATTGCTGGATACATTGGAATCAATATTGCTGCAATTTGTGCTGGATTTGAATTTGGGATACAGCCCATGCTCTTTCATGCTGCTAATGGAACCCCTCTCTACAGCCCGTATGGACTGGGAGTAGCGATTCCTGCGATGGCCTTTGCACATCTCACTATTGCAGGACCAGTTGAGGGAGTTGTGACGGGATTGGTTGTTGCCTATTTGCAACGTTCTAACCCCGCTCTGCTTCTATTGCAAAGTGATTCAGGGAAATCCACGTCACCCATCTATTACGGTCGCTATATTGTTGGTTTGATCGTTGTTGCCTTACTCACGCCCCTAGGCTTGTTGGCCTCTGGAACGGCTTGGGGCGAATGGGGCGGAAGAGATTTGCAAGCTCAGCTCGGCTTCGTTCCTAGCGGTCTGGAAAAATTAGGAGCTTTCTGGAATCATGTCTTATTCAAGGACTACGGTATCGCCGGATTCGATCAATCATTCTGGCAAGAAGCCTTTGGCTATATTCTATCAGCCTTTTTCGCCTTGTTAGTCATCGGGATGATTGGTTTGGTAATCCAACGTTTTGTCCGTAAATCAGAGAGACATGCTTAATATATTTCTTAGCTATCTTGTATATTAAATTTCCTAGGCAGAATTTAATATACTTAACCCTCATAACTTTCACACTTTGTCACCAGTGTCACCATGGGGTTTATAAATAAATTCAATACCCTGAGGGAATTTTTTACTAAACGTGGATATAAATACAAAGTTCAAAAATGCTAGTCAGGATTGTGACCATAAGAATCATAATAAAGTATACAAAATATTCATTTCGAGAAGGTATTTGCTCTTATGACATAGAATTACATGAAGAAACAAATATATATGAATGTTTGTCATAATGATTAAACGGCTTAAATTCGGAACAACGTTTGCTCACTAAAGTAATATGATAAGCTGAAAGGAGCCATTAAGGTGAAACTGTATGAGTACATGGCCAAAGAAATTTTCAGAAGTAACGGGATCCCAGTTCCAAAGGGGCGAGTGTTTACCAGTGCCGAAGAGGTAACGGATTTCGTTGCCCAAATCGGCCCTGTGGCAATTAAATCCCAAGTTCTCTCTGGGGGACGGGGTAAGGCCGGTGGAATCAAGTTCGCGTCTGACCCTCAAGAGGCAAATGAAAAGGCACGGGAACTCTTGGCGACTGAGATTAAGGGACTTAAAGTTGATGTAATCCTCGTTGAGCAAAAGCTCGCCATTGAAAAGGAAATATATTTGGCGATTACTTATGATGGGGCACGCCGGAAGCCGTTATTGATTGCCTCTGCGGCTGGGGGCGTGGAGATTGAACAAGTAGCTGAGGAGTTACTGGTTAAACGGTTAATCGATATTAACGTCGGGTTACAACCTTATGCCGCCAGAGAGATTACACGACAGCTGGGCCTGACTGGACAGATCGCCAAAGATGTCGTCAATATTATGTTGAAACTTTATCAAATTTTCCGGAAGTATGATGCTGAACTAATTGAGATCAACCCTTTGGTCGTTGCGGATTCGCAGGCCCTTGCCGCTGATGGCAAAATGACGGTTGACGATGAAGCTGCCTTTCGGTTTGGTAAGGATGTTCCCCTGGTTGAAGAAAAAACCGCCGTGGAGAAAAGAGCCGCTGAGTTGGGGATTTCCTATGTCGAACTGGATGGAGAGATCGGGGTAATGGCTAATGGGGCAGGTATAACTATGGCTACCCTCGACTTAATTAACGAATTCGGTTCAAGTCCCCGTAATTTCATGGATGCGGGCGGTGGTTCCAGTATGGAAGCGACAGCCAGCGCTTTGGAAATTTTACTTTCCACCCAGCCTAAAGCCATTCTGATTAATATTTTCGGGGGAATTACCCGTTGCGATGAGGTAGCCAAGGCATTTATTCAAGTCAAAGAAACTATGGATATTCAAGTTCCGGTTGTAATCCGTCTGGTGGGCACCAACGAAGAAGCCGGAATAGCCCTGCTAAGCGAGCATGGTATTGAATCTTATCGAAAAATTGACGAAGCAGTTGCAAAAGTTGTCGCCTTTGTTAAAGCGAAGGGAGTGTAGGAAGCATGACTATTATTATCAATGAAACAACGAGGATTTTAGTACAAGGCATTACCGGAAAACAAGGGCAGTTTCATACCTCTCAAATGCTGGCCAGCGGTAGCAAAATCATCGGCGGAATTTCTCCTGGCAAGGGAGGACAAGTTGTACACGGTGTGCCTATTTATGACACTGTGGAACAAGCAATGACGGTTGAGAAAGCCGAGGCTTCCGTGATCTTTGTCCCAGCAAAACAAGTAAAAGATTGCGCTTTCGAGGCCATCGACGGCGGAATTAAGACCCTCGTGATTATTACCGAGCATGTGCCTTTGCATGATGCCATGGAAATTATGGCCTTTGCGGAAATGAAACAAGTGCAAATCGTCGGGCCAAACACCTTTGGCCTGATTTCACCGAGCAAATCAAAGATCGGAATTATGCCTAACAGTATTTTTATCCCTGGGTCAGTAGGAGTCGTAGCACGGAGTGGGACTCTCAGTTATGAGATTGTCTCTCAGTTAACTAATGCTGGGATTGGCCAGTCGACGGTTGTTGGGTTAGGGGGAGACCGAGTCGTCGGTTTATCCTTTATTGATGTGTTGGCTCAATTCGAAGCAGATCCAGAAACAAAAGCGGTTGTTTTGGTGGGGGAAATCGGCGGTAATGCTGAAGAAGAAGCATCTGTTTTCATTAAAAAGATGAGTAAACCAGTGATCGCCTTCTTAGCAGGCAAAAGCGCTCCTCCTGGTAAGAGAATGGGTCATGCCGGAGCCATCATTGAACGTGGCAAAGGAACCTATGACAGCAAAGTCGTCGCGTTGAAGGCAGCAGGAGCCTATGTAGCTTCACTACCTTGGGAAGTGAGCGATCTAGTTAAGAAAGCGTTGAATGAAGCATAAGGAGATGTTTAGGTTTTGGTACTAGCGATACAGACTGCAACAGTATTGGTCAGTCAAGATTGGTGTAAGAAGTGTGGAATATGTATAGCATTTTGTCCCAAAAAAGTGTTAGAAACTGACGAATTTGGGAGAGTTGTGGTTGCCAAACCAGATCAGTGCATAGCCTGTAAGATTTGTGAACGGCTTTGCCCTGACTTTGCCATAAATATTGAGGTGACTAAAGATGAATAAATCCAGATTAATGCAAGGAAATGAAGCCGTAGCAGAAGGGGCTCTGGCGGCAGGAGTGCTTTTTTACGCAGGATATCCGATCACTCCTTCGACAGAAATAGCTGAAATAATGGCAGAGAGACTGCCTTTCATCGGTGGTACCTTTGTCCAAATGGAAGACGAAATAGGGAGTATGGCAGCCATAATCGGGGCCTCCTTGACAGGACTTAAAACCCTGACCGCAACTAGTGGACCAGGATTTTCTCTCAAACAGGAAAATTTGGGGTATGCCATAGCAACGGAAGTGCCATGTGTCGTGGTCAATGTGCAAAGAGGAGGACCAAGTACAGGATTACCAACGTCCCCCGCCCAAGGTGACGTTATGCAAGCTCGTTGGGGCACTCATGGCGACCATCCGATCATAGCCTTAACGCCATCCTCAGTGCAGGAATGTTATGAGCTTGCAGTAACAGCGTTTAATTTTGCCGAAGAGTTTCGAATTCCCGTCATTTTGCTGTTGGATGAGGTGATTGGCCATTTGCGGGAAAAAGTTGTCTTACCTCAAGAATTAACCATTGTTGATAGGAAAAGGCCGACTGTAACACCTGGTGAATATATTCCTTATGAAAACAATGAGAGCATGATCCCAGCCATGGCTAACTTTGGCGACAGTTACCGCTACCATGTAACAGGGTTAACTCATACTGAAAAGGGCTTGCCAACAGGGAATCCGGAAGTGGCAAACAAGTTTATGCAGCGTTTAACCCAGAAGCTAAATCCCTATTTAGATCGGATCCAATTAGTCGAAGAGGTACAGCTTGAGGATGCGGAACTGATCGTGGTAGCTTACGGTTGCACTGCCCGTTCAGCCTTGGAGGCAGTGCATATTGCCCGCGGTGAAGGCCTAAAGGTTGGACTCTTTCGTCCCATCACGATTTGGCCTTTTCCACAAAAACAGCTGGAGAAGTATCCTGGCCGGAAGTACTTAGTAGTTGAGATGAACTGCGGTCAAATGGCCGGTGAAATCGAGAGAATCTATGGTTATAAATCAGTAGAACGTCTGAACCGCATTGACGGAGAATTAATGACTCCCAAGGAAGTTTTGGACAGAATTCGGGAGGTTATTCAAAATGTTTAGTGATATTGCTCAATATTTCCGGACCGAGACTTTACCGCATATGTGGTGCCCAGGTTGTGGGATAGGAACCATCACCGCAGCCATCATCCGAGCGATCAAAACGTTGCAGCTTGACCAAAATAAGGTGATCTTTGTTTCTGGAATTGGCTGTTCGTCTCGTATGCCTGGCTACTTAGACTTTAACACCATTCATACGACCCATGGGAGAGCGTTACCGTTCGCCACTGGAATTAAAGCTGCTCGCCCAGAGTTAGATGTCTTCGTGATCATGGGAGATGGAGATTCAACTGCCATTGGTGGTAATCATTTAATTCATGCATCTAGGCGCAATATTGATCTAACAGCCATAGTAATAAATAATAGCATATACGGAATGACGGGTGGACAGACCTCTCCATTAACCCCTCATGGCAAACGGGGAACGACATCGCCTTTTGGCAACCTGGAGAGACCCTTTCAAATTCTGGAGTTGGCTAAAGCTGCAGGAGCTACGTATGGGGCTAGAGCCACGGCTTACCATAATCAACTCCTCACGAAATTAGTTATAGATGCATATAACAATCCGGGGTTTTCGCTAGTAGAAGCTATTTCCCAGTGTCCGGTTTCCTATGGACGCCGAAATAAATTTAAAACCCCAGCTGATATGCTGCTCTGGCAAAAGGAGCATGCCTTCAAAGAAGGAAAACAGGCTGCCCGCGAGGAAGATTTCCAGATCGGCGAGATTTTCAAGTCACAGGCACCGGAGTATACGCGAGAATACGAAAAACTAAGACAGAGATTAAGGGAGGGCAGTCTCAATGGCTAAGCAAGAATTTCTGTTAACCGGAACAGGCGGACAAGGCTTGATTTTAGCTGCGATAATGTTGGCTGAGGCAGGAATTAATGCCGGCCAAAATGTTGCTCAGAGTCAAAGCTATGGTCCCGAGGCAAGGGGAGGTGCCAGTCGGGCTGAAGTCATCATCGGGAACGTTGAGATTCCTTATCCTAAAGTCGAAAAACCTGACTTTGTTTTAACCCTCAGTCAAGAAGCCTATAAAAAGTACGGCTTGCATCTTAATGAGGAGGCCATCCTGATTGTGGATAATTCCCAAGTTACAGAAGTTAAGCCGCGCAGTAGGAATTTTTATTCGTTGCCTATCACAAAAACTGCCCGCACTCAATTTGGTTCCGAACAAAGCGCAAATGTAGTAGCTTTGGGAGTTGTGGCTTCATTAAGTGGTAAAATTCCTTTGGAGAATGTCTTGCAGGCAGTCCAACAACGGGCTCCAAAAGGTACGGCGGAACGAAACATCAAAGCTCTGGAATTAGGGTGGCAAATGGGTTTGGAAGCTGGGGCTAAACAAAAAACTAAACAGTGTCAAATCGAAGGTGATGAGCAGTGGCGGAATTGATTAATTGGGACTGGACGAAGAATGATTTAACAAGCTTAACGGAAAACCTAGCGGCCGTTTTGTTAGAGGAGTGGGGCGGGCCTAGAAGTCCTCTTGCTCTTAAATATATCAATGAAACCATCATTCCAGATCTCGTCTATTGTTTTTGCAATAATGCGGACTTACTGACAAATTCCACCTTTGCCGAGATTATTCAATGGAAATTAAGAAACCAGTTTGCGAACCCTTCCGCTGTCGTCGTGGATTTAGCCAAAGACTTACTAAGACCAGCGCAAAGGATCATCAACCGTCCTCAAATCACGGATCCTAAGGAACCCTGGCGTCGAATTTTCCGCCTATGGATCGGTGACGAATCCCTGCCCAATATTGCAGAAAGGACCGGCTATCCTTTAGATTATCTGGATTTACTGGTACTCAGATTAAAAAAACTGAAAGTTTTTACTGCTAATACCAAGGTAAGTCTCTTGGAATGTCAACAGAACACGGAATTGAGAGAATTTGGATTTGAACAACTAAGTTTTCTGTACCAATTCCAAACTGCCGTAGCTGGAGAACCCTTATATAAGGAACGTTTAATCTTGGAGCAGGTGATATGGGACCTAGGGATGCCTTTGCAGGTTCAAGATTTGGTTACTCTGCTTGAAATCATTCATACTCATGAAGGCGAATTAGATGAGGACTCTTTAATTTCAGCCATGGGCGAGGTTGCTGGTAATCTGTTTTCGTGCGTCATAGATGGACTGATTTCACTACACTATATTCTAAAGAACAAAGCCGGGAAATTAACCCTTAGTGAAAAAAGCGCTCAAACCATTGCTGGTTATTTGCTCCCTAAACTTGGGGAACAGTTAAAGAGGGCTATTTCAAATAATGATTTTGAACGAGCCAGAGAAATCCTGCTTGAGCAAAATCAGGGAGTCTTAATTCGACTGATTGATTGGACTGTACATGAGTTAAGCCAGGAACAGGCCTTTGAAATTCTGAACGGTATCTTTAAAAAGGTTAGCAGACGGGCCGATATATACTTACTAAAGGTGTTCACCAACTTTCCCATTGCCTTTGAGCTGCTTATGAAATGCTTGGGTGACAATGACAGTTTAATCCGAGCTAGAGCATGTGAAGCCTTGGGGCATATTGGAAACAAAGTAGCTGTTTTTTCGTTAATCCAATTGTTGCGAGATCCTGTTGTTGGGGTGAAGGAAATGGCTGCGCAAGCACTTGGGGATATGGGAGCTGTCCCAGCTGTTAAAGAATTATCAAGAGTTGCCGAGGATTATGGAGAATCGATTAATGTCAGAGAACGAGCCCGGGTGGCGGTCAGGAAGATTGAAAGTATTAAATAATTTGTTAATTACTATCTCTGCAAGATCTCTGTTTTTGAAACGGGGATCTTTTGTTTTTCTTATACTTTAAGTTGTGATAAGATTATTCTTAATAAGGAACGAAATGGAAGTGGAAATTAAAACAAATTTTCTAGGGTACTTAAAATGAATGAAGGATTAATTGACAGAAGAGGAAGGTGGTCCAATGCCTACGAAAAGAGATGTAGAGCGTGCGCTGGAAAACCGGGATTGGAAGCAACTATTCGGCTGGACTGAAGAAAATAAGAATGTCTATCGACAATTAATGGCGCGAATATATGTTAAAGATGGGCTTATTTTCTGGCGAGCAGTTGAGGCCTTAGGGGTTTTCGCTCACAAGATTGAGCATGATGATCGGACGCATGCCGTCGAACTCGTGCGTCGTTATTTTTGGATGCTCAACGAGGAATCCGGCGGGACCGCATGGAATGCATCGGAGGCCATAGGGAGCCTTCTGGCTCATTGTCCAAATACGTGTGGACATTTTAATTGGATGCTTTCAGGGTTGTTAGAAGATGAAAGCTTAAGTGATGGTGCGCTGTGGGGACTAGCCCAACTAGCCCAGAACACTCCCCAATTAGTAGATCCTCTCGAAGAACGGATAAGGCCTTTCTTAGAGTCTGAGGAGCCGTTAGCTCGGGGTTCAGCTGCACTAATCTATGGACTTATGAGAATTCCTCACGATGCCTTTCCTCTCTATCGGGAAGATGGGCCTAAATGGAGCGTCCCGATTGATCTCGATCAACGTTTAAAAAATGATCAAAACTTTATCGAAATCTATCAAGCCGGAGAACTAATCAAGTATTCTGTTCAGGAACTTTGGAGTGCCCAAACCGTTGCTTTTTGGACGGAACGGGTGACCATTAAAGACCTAGAGGTCGAGTTAACGGTTGCTTCCACTGCGCTGGGATTATGCTGGCTAGGAATTGGCCCGTCTGAGGGAGAACAAACCTTGCGAACTTGGGCGTCGCGCTGGTTGCCGAAATGCTTTTTAATACGGAAGCACGAGCCGAATAGTGAAGCTATACGGCAACTACAAGAGTACCTTGCTGAAAAACGCAAGGAGTTTACGATCCCTTTTCATCAGATCGGGACACCTTTTCAACGTCGAGTATGGGAAGAACTTCTGCGTATTCCGTACGGAGAGACACGTAGTTATGGTGAAATAGCCACAAAAGTCGAAAATCTAAAAGGGCAGAGAGCAGTAGGCATGGCTAACCATAGAAATCCGATTGGAATTATGGTGCCCTGCCATCGAGTGATCGGTAAAAATGGAAATTTGACGGGATATGCTGGAGGTGTGGACATTAAGCAAAGGTTGTTAGAGCTGGAAGGGGCTATCTTGCCATTAATAAGTGAAAGAACTAAGGGAAAGAGTCTTGAGAGGTTAAATATAGAGAAGATGGAAAACGAATCCCTTTTTATGGGAGTCGAACATATCGGGATTAAGGCACTAGATCTAGAGAAGGCCATTCAGTTTTACATAAAGGCACTCGGCTTTGAATTTTTATATCGGATTAAGCCTGGAGAAGTAGAATTGGTTTTTTTAGAATTAGGGGGTACTGTCGTGGAACTGGTCGAAGTGGCCGATGGTCGTCGTTATGAGGATGGGGTTGTCAACCATTTGGCTATTCGTGTATCAGATATTTTCAAAGCCATCGAACACTTAAAAGCTCAGAAGGTGGAGCTGGCCTCTTCTGAGCCAATGGCTTTAGGCAAAGGACGGTATAATTTCTTTTTTCGCGGTCCGAGCGGGGAAAAACTTGAACTGTATCAGGTGTAGCGGAGAAGTTCCGTACAGTAATCTTCAAAAAGAATGGAATTAAACTATGCAAAAGCGTTATCACACCTTTAATGAACAGTTGCGTGAAAGATTCGGAGGAAAAATATTCAAGGTCTCTTTGGACGCTGGATTTACATGTCCAAATCGGGATGGAACACTTGGTAGGGGCGGCTGTGTCTATTGCAGCGCACGGGGTTCCGGGGATTTTGCTGGAGATCAGAAGTTATCCATTCCTGATCAGTTTGTTGAAGTGAAGGAACGGATGAAGAAAAAATGGCCCAATGCCCAGTATATCGCTTATTTTCAAGCGTATACCAATACCTACGCTACGGTTATGCGGTTGCGTGAGGTCTATGAAGAGGCCTTAGCAGAGGACAACGTTGTAGGGCTTGCTATCTCAACAAGGCCGGACTGCTTGCCAGAGGATGTGCTGGATTATCTTGAGGAACTGAACCAGAGAACCTATTTATGGGTGGAGTTAGGGTTGCAAAGCAGCCATGATCGGACCATGGAATGGATTGGTAGGGGGCATGACTATGCCCAATTTCTCAAGGGTCTTGAGCAGTTACGCTCCAGAGGAATTCGGGTTTGTGCCCATATCATTCTTGGCCTGCCAGGAGAAACGAAAGAGGAAATGATGGAAACTGCGCAAGCGGTTGCCAAACTGCCCCTAGAAGGGCTTAAAATTCACCTACTGCATGTTTTAAGGGGAACCCCATTGGCAACTGTTTTTAAGCACGAGCCTTTTGATCTTATGACGAAAGAGGAGTATGTCTCGCTCGTCGTCGATATTTTAGAGATTCTACCGCCAGAGGTGGTTATTCATCGCTTAACAGGTGACGGCCCATCAGATGATCTAATTGGACCTCTATGGAGCCGTAAAAAATGGGAGGTTCTTAATGCTATTGATGCTGAGCTAGAACGACGAGATTCATGGCAAGGAAAAAAGGCAGAGGCAAAAAAATAGCGACCTCGAAAGATCGCAAGAAAGAGGAGAGTATGATATTAAGGCCTCAAAGTAGGCCGTGGAAACGGGGTCAGGGGAAGCGGCATTTTAATACTGTTCATAGATATATGGTTGGCTGGGGTTATTTTGAGGCCAGGAGCCAAATTCAAATACCGTTTTAGATCTGAATTTGTATCAATGATCCGTTGGGCTATTTGGTCGTTATTAAGACGTTCCATCATGTTATACAGCTCCGTTCAAGTTGAAGTTTCCAAATTAGTTAGGGCGTTTCATACTGGATGTATTTTCCTTCCCAAGTACGCAAAATCGCTTTGTTTTCATCAAGGGACACTAGGTATTGAGGAGAAATGGGTGTCTTGCCGCCCCCTTTAGGGGCATTAATAATATAAGTTGGCACAGCGAGTCCAGACGTATGCCCTCGTAACTGGTCCATAATCGCAATTCCGTCTTGGATTCTGGTAACGAAATGACGGGTTCCTTTGACGTTTTTGGCATGGAAGATATAGTAAGGACGAACCCTGATTTTGAGCAGCTCTTGATTGAGTTTCTTCATGACTTCTGGCGTATTGTTGATACCTTTGAGTAAAACCACCTGATTTCCTAAGACCACACCGGCTGCCACGAGCTTATCAGCCGCTTTTTTAGCGTCTTTTGTTACTTCCTTCGGGTGGTTGAACTGCGTATTGATGTAGAGAGGAGGGTATTTTGCCAGAATTGTGCATAATGCATCCGTAATGCGCATTGGTAAGGTGACTGGAGCCCGGGTACCTAGTCGCTTGATTTCTACATGGGGGATGTCATGGAGTTCACCGAGAAGCCAATCTAAGGTTAGATCACTTAGCAGTAAGGCATCTCCTCCAGTCACTAAGACATCTCGGATTTCGGGGTTTGCACGAATGTAGTCGAGTGCTGCTTTAAGCTGAACTCGTGGAGAATGGGTATCTGTTTCCCCAATATTACGTCTGCGCTGACAATGTCGACAATACATAGCGCACATGTTGGTGACGTTAATGATTAGGCGATCTGGATAACGTCGCGTTATGCCGGGAGCAGGAGAGGTGATTTCTTCACCCATTGGATCTTCTTCCCCAAAATCATCGAAAAGTTCTGCTTGGGTGGGTAATCCTTGTAGACGGATGGGATCGAAGGGGTCGGTATCATCCATTAAACTTAGATAATAAGGAGATACTGCCCATCGAAAGGTTTTCCCTACGCGTTCAATTTCTAAACGTTGCTTGGGTGTTAACGTTAGAAGCGTATCAAGGACATTGAAATCTGATATTCTGTGAGTCATTTGCCAGTGCCAATTTTCCCAGTCTTCAAGTGTTGCACCGAAATAACTTAAAATCTTTGCGCGACGGGATTCGTACATTTCCGAACGTGAGAATCCCGTTGGAATAGTGTTGGATTTCTCTAGATAAGGAGTAACCATTTGCTTAAGTTCTTCGGCTCGCCGGAGTGCGTATTGGCGAAAGGCTTCTGGACGATCTTGTAGTTGAACAGCCATTCATATCCCTCCTTTATTTAGTTTTTTAATTGCTTAGTTTGGCCTAGGAGGTGGGTTCTTTTTCTCGAAAACAAAGGGAACTCGCTCGAATATAATAGTTCTCAAATGATATTAACGCCTCAGTTTCCTTTTGAGAAATTAAGCAGTTAACATAATCTTTTTTACTAACAACCTAATAATATCATGCAAGTTGTTACTAGTCAATAGCATGATGTCACTGAACTTTGGCTATGTTATAATAGAGTAAACTCGTTTAGCTAAAGCTGAACATCGGGGCTTCATGCGGGGAGTTTACCCCACCTGGAGTGGAGACCGGGGGAACGCCCACTTATAGAAGTGGGCGTCTCGCCGTTAGATAAATTGGGTAAGGAGTTGAAAGTGTTGGACCAAGCACGTTATCAAGAAATTGCCATTGACATAGCACATGCTATCATGATGGGGGAGTACCATGAGGGGGTTAAGATTCATGGCCGTTCTACATTAGCAGGGCGGTATAATGTTTCTCCAGAAACCATACGCCGGGCCATTGCCGTTTTGCAAAATGTTGGGGTGGTGATGGTCAGTCAAGGCGTAGGGATTACTGTAACATCAAAAGCAATGGCAGAGAAATTTATTAAATCGTTTAATCAAAAAGGAGAAATTCAAGTCTTTCTAGAAGACTTAAAAGGTCTAATGGATATAAGGCGCGAAAATGATATAAAGATTGAGAGACATCTTAACAAACTGCAGGGATATGCAGACCGCATAATGTCCCGTTGGCTGGATGTCGGGGAAATCGAAATTGGGAAGACCTCACCTGCGATTGGAAAAACCTTGCGTGAATTAAAAGTTCGGGAGCGTACGGGGACTACCATAATAGCAGTGGTTCGAGATGGCTTTGAACAGTTTTCTCCGGAAGCTAGCTTTGTCCTCCGCGAACAAGATGTTTTACTGGCTGCAGGTTCACCAGAGGGACAAGAAAACTTGCGACAATTAATTCTGTGATTTGGAGTTATGCAAAATGTATCCTGGTATTGATATTATTGAAATAGAACGTGTGGCTATTGCGTTTCAGCGGCAACCCAAATTGTATGAACGTCTTTTCACGACTCGAGAGCGGGAAAACTTAATAAACAAAGGCATGCAGAGTTATGCAGCCCGTTTCGCCGGAAAAGAGGCTGTTCTTAAAACCTTTGGGACTGGTCTGCGCGGATTGGCTTGGCATGATATAGAAATCTTAAGTGATTCAAGTGGAGAACCCCTGGTCTATCTTAGTTCTAGAGCTATGGATTTGGTTTCGGCCCGCGGTGGGTCCCAAGTGCGAGTCAGTTTATCTCATAATCGAACGCAGGCGATGGCGTTTGCTATTTTAAGCTGAATGGGGATGAATGAAATGTAATTGCACGTTCACCAAAGCTTCAGGGAGTGGTTCTTATGGGTTGGCTTGATGGTTCTCTTTGCAATTCCATTTCATTCATTGGCTTGGCTACGACGAGGGAGAAACAGAAGTTTCACTGATTTGGAGAGCGGGCAAATTAAAATTGTCTCATTGAGATAATAAGAACGGGGGTGGGAAGAGTGCGTGTGGTCAATGCGGAACAGATGCGGCAGATCGAGGAAAAAGCCATTCATCATTATGGGATCCCAAGTTTACTCTTGATGGAAAATGCGGCCTGGGCAGTTGTCGAAGAAATACGGCGTTGTCTCCTCAAGGAGGAGGGAGATTTATACGGTCGAAAAGCAGTGATCTTAGTTGGTAAGGGTAACAATGGCGGAGACGGCTTGGCTGTTGCTCGACATTTGGTTCTCCAAGGCATGGATGTCACGGCCTTTTTGTTTGCAGAACTACAGGAACTAAAAGGAGATGCAGCTTTAAATTTACGCCTTTTTCAAGGAACAGCGGGGAAATGTTTTGTTATTGAAGGAGAGAAACAACGCCGTTTGACACGTTTAGCGTTGGCTCAAGCAGACGTTGTTGTGGATGCACTATATGGGATTGGGATGCGTGGTGCGTTGCCTAGTTTAATAGAAGAATATGTAGATGAAGTGAACCGTGCTCCGGGATGGGTGGTTTCGATTGACATTCCCAGTGGGGTGGAGGCTAATACTGGTAAGGTATATCGTACTGCGATTCACGCTCAAACTACGGTCACCTTTGGACTCCCAAAATGGGGTCTTTTTCTTGGTGAAGGGCCAGACTATAGTGGAAGGGTCGTTGTAGATCCTATTTCTATTCCTGCATCCTACCTTGAGGATGAAGAAATTTCCACGTTTGTCTTAACTGATGACGATGTGCGTAAAATGCTCCCCATCCGCAAACTAAAAGGGCATAAAGGAACCCATGGCAAGGGAATTCTGGTGGCAGGATCTAAAGGGATGAGCGGGGCAGCTGTTTTAGCTGGACTGGGGGCTTTGAGAAGCGGGATTGGACTGTTGCAAATAGTTACTCCCAAGGGAATCGCGAAAGAAGTGGATACAGCAATCACTGAGGCGACTATTTGGTCTGCTCCGGGGGAAGAGTCCTTGAACGAAGAAGCTTGGCCGGTGATCTTAAAACAATCTGAGAAGGCCCAAGCCCTTGCAGTTGGACCGGGTTTAACCCAAAACCCCGAGTTTATTTCAGTATTAGGGGAAATCTTGAAAAGCGTAAATTGCCCGGTAATTCTGGACGCAGATGCCCTTAATCAGGTTGCATTAGAACTGGGTTTACTGGGTTTAAGAAATGGCCGAGGTCCGCTGATTCTTACCCCCCATCCGGGTGAAATGGCTCGACTTTGTGAGTGTAGTGTCGAAGACGTTGAGAGGAATCGACTAGATCTTGCAGTGGCGAAAGCGGTTGAGTGGGAAGCAGTGGTTGTTTTAAAAGGTTCTGTGACCATTATTGCTTCTCCTGACGGTCGCGCTTTTTTCAACCCAACTGGTAATCCAGGACTTGGAACAGGGGGAACGGGAGATGTGCTCACAGGTAGCATTCTGGCTTGGTTGGCTCAAGGGGTTGCACCGCTCGAGGCGGCGTGCTTGGGCGTATATTTGCATGGGAAATCTGCGGATGTTTTAGCAGGTGAGTACGGGTGGTCAGGTTTCACTGCATCGGAAGTGGCAAATAAGCTCCCTAAAGTGCGGAGTGAGTTGGAATGTAAGCCAAATATCGGGAAAGGGATGAGTTTATGGGGTTGCGACAGGTTTGGGCTGAGGTAAATCTCCAAACACTGAGAGAAAATTACTTCAAGCTTAAGGCTTATACACGAAGTGAAATAATGCCGATCGTCAAGGCTGATGCTTATGGGCATGGAGTGATTCCGGTTGTGAAAACGCTGATGGCGTGCGGAGCTGAGCGTTATGGCGTTGCTCTACTTGAAGAAGCCCTGGAAATTAAAGCGGTGTTTCCGGAGCTTACGGTCATGGTGATTGGAGCTACCGAACCGGATCAGTCGGATATTTTGGTTAGAGAGGAGATCATCCCTGCTATTTTCCAATTGTCTCAGGCCCATGCACTCTCCGAGGCGGCTGTGAAACAAAACCGAATGGGAAGATTACATATAAAAATAGACACGGGAATGAGCCGGATCGGATTTCGAGAGAGAGACTTCGCCGATATCATGAAAATTTCAGCTTTACCGAATCTTTTTATTGAAGGGATTTTCACTCACTTTGCTACGACAGATCAAAGAGATCTGTCGTTTGCTCGGGAGCAGCTAAAACGCTTTCAATCCCTTTATGACAAGCTGAAGAAGGCTGGGCTTAATATTCCGATTCGTCATGCAGCAAACAGCGCAGCAATTATCCAATTCCCGGAATCCCATTTTGAGCTTGTTCGTCTGGGAATTAGCCTTTATGGCCTGACACCGTCTTCTCAGATTGGCGGAAATGTCGGCTTGGAACCAGTTATGTCTTGGAAAGCGAAAGTGTCTCATGTCAAAGAAATAATAACAGGCGAAACAGTAGGTTATGGCCGCACATTTCAAGCGGCTTACCCTACGCGGGTTGCAACCATCCCGGTTGGTTATGCGGATGGGCTGCGCAGGATACTTTCCAATCAGGGTGAAATGCTAATCCATGGGAGACGTTCCACAATGATTGGGCGGATCTGTATGGATCAGACCATGCTTGAAGTGACCAAGATACCGGGAGTACATGTAGGTGATGTTGTAACGATTTTGGGGAAAGATGGTAGTGATCAAATTACTGCGACAGAAATGGCAGAGTGGATCGGAACGATCAGCTATGAAGTGGTCTGTGGAATCTCCAAACGAGTTCCCCGAGTATATCTTGGCCCAACGGAGTAATAAGAAATTAAGGAGCTCACACTTGATAAAAGTGTGAGTTTTTAATTTACAGATCTCTATTAATAAAATTGAACAAGGTGAGGCATATTACTTACAGATTACAAATTACCTTATCAGTGCTCCTTGGTAGGCAACGCAGAGTTGTCAACCAAGGTCCGATATTACTGAGCAATGAGAGGGATAGCATGGAACAAAAGATGAAAATTTCAGGAACTCAGGTTGCCATGTTGTTGTTTATTTTTGTTACCTCTACAATTTTGATTTATGTTCCGAATTTTACAGCAAAAGATGCTAAAGAGTCCGCTTGGATAGCGGCATCAGTACTCCCGTTCGCCTTCGGATATCTAACACTTTGGGTAATTTGCAAGTTAGGAAGCTATTTTCCTAAACTAACGATCTTCCAATATTGTGAAGTTATTTTGGGCAAATTTTTAGGCAAGTGTCTTGAAATAACCTACATAATTGTCTTGTTGATCATGGATGTTTTAGTTCTTAGAGAATTTTCGGACTTCCTAATTGTTACAACACTACCTTTAACACCGAGAATATGGCTCCTAGCCAGTATTGTGGCCTTGACAACTTATGGCGCGTATAAAGGATTGGAGGTTATCGTTCGGGCAGTTCAGTTTATTTTGGGTATTTATTTGCTAGGGTTTCTACTGCCTGTCCTGTTTGTATTAACGAATTTTGAGGGAGGCAGATTACTACCCATTATGGAAGATGGGTTATTGCCAATAATCAGAGGTTCAATGGTACCGTCGTCTTGGTGTGGGGAAATTTTTCTACTTGCCATGCTATTTCCTTTTGTCAACAAACCCGAAGAGTTAAAGAGAAAAGGATTTATAGCCCTAGTTGCAATAACCCTATTTGTAACTGTGGACGTGGCAGTTACCATAGGGGTACTCGGATCTGATTTAACAAGTGCATTGACACTACCTTTTTGGGCTGTAACAAAGAGTATTGAAATTGGTGAGATTGTGCAAAGGCTAGAAAGTTTCCTTTTGGTATTTTGGATCAGTGGGATTATCATCAAAGCAACTTTGCTGAGTTATTTAATAGGCTTGGGCATAACACAAGTTTTCGGATGTAAAAGACTCAAAGCGGTATTAGGAATCAGTGCGATTTTTGAACTGTTTATTGCTGACGTTATTCTAGGGAATGCTTCGCAAATGAGTGTTATTTTAAGTAGTTATTGGCCCCCCTTTGGTATGATATTTGAGTTAATCGTACCAACATTTTTACTGGGAATTGCCAGGCTGAGGAAAAAACATTTAGGGGGATAAAGAAAACGCGTCTTCACCTGTTAATAAACTAAACAAAAGAAGGCATATTAAGAGACAAGTTTTATCGCAGGTAAGGGGGGCTTAATAATAAAGATTAAATCGTTGTTCAAAAAGGCCCTTGGTTCGTCCAGAGAAAAAGGGTTAAAAAATCAGGACCTGGCGCCCCCAGAGAGGCAACCACTATCCACTTCTCTGGAGCAAAATCTCATGGAATTACAGAAAATCTTTGATTTATGCGCAGATATAGTCTTTAGAAAGTTCACGCTTAATTGTGAACCGCCTATAAATGCTGTAGCTGTATTTGTTGATAGTATAATTGATGGAAAAATCAGTAGTGAAACTATTTTAAAGGCCATCATGCTAGAGACAACCTCTTTACCCGCCAATGTTCAGATAACAAAATCGAACGCAATTCAGATTCTCAGTGATCGATTATTGACCGCAATGAACATTAAAGACACCAGTGACCTTCTCGAATTGGTGGATTTTGTCCTTAAAGGAAGAGTTGCAATCGTGATAGATGGCTCGGCCCGTGCCCTTATTTGTTTTGTTGGTAGTCTTCAAGGAAGAGCCATTGAGGAGCCGATAACAGAACCTGTCGTCAGAGGTCCAAGAGACGGCTTTGTCGAGGATTATTATACGAATTTATCCTTAATACGTAGAAGGATAAAATCCAGTAGGCTTAAAGCTGAGTTACTCGAAGTTGGAGCAATTAGCAAAACTACAGTAGCCCTTTGTTACCTAAAGGGTATTGCTCAAGATAGCTTAATCGAAGAGGTTAAAACAAGAATTAGTAGGATTAAGATGGACGTAATCCACGAGAGTGGAACAATAGAAGAAATGATATCTGACCAGCCGTTTAGTTTATTTCCGCTGGTTGAGTATACGGAACGTCCTGACAAGGTAGCTGGTTCATTGGCGGAGGGTAGGGTAGCAATTCTTGTCGATAACACTCCGATGACTCTTATAGTTCCCACAACCTTTGTCTCTCTATTGCAAGCCAGTGAGGATTATAACAACGCGTTTCTCTTTGCATCTTTCGTTCGGATTTTGCGATTTATATCCTTGAATATTGCGTTACTGCTACCGGCTGTAACCGTAGCAATAATGACCTTTCATCAAGAAATTATTCCAGATAAACTAATGGATATAATAATAACCAATAGGAAGGAATTACCTCTTCCTATTTATGGAGAAATAGTACTTATGGAGATGTTTTTTGAGATTTTAAGAGAAGCAGGAGTAAGGTTACCTAGAACCATTGGACAATCCGTCAGTATCGTCGGCGGCTTAGTTATAGGCCAAGCTACGGTGAATGCTGGTTTTGTTGGGTATATAGCGGTGATTGTCGTATCCTTAACAGCTGTGGCATCTTTTGTTATACCAAGTTATGCTGCGGGAACTGCAATTCGCATTTTAAGATTTGGTTTAATTATTTTAGCAGCTTTTTTAGGTGGGGTTGGCATTATGATGGGACTGATGTTTATTTTGTTCTATCTCTGTGGATTGCGCTCGTTTGGGGTACCTTATTTGTCTCCGATCGCCCCCTTAAGTCCTAGAGATTTGAAAGATACCTTTATTCGAGCCCCTTGGTGGGCAATGCTAACTCGTCCACGCTTCACAGGGGCAAACGACCCTGCTAGGATGGATACTAATCAAGGTCCTACTAAGCCAAGTAAAGGTAAGGAGTGACATGGAGCAAAAGGCGGCAATCTTGAAGCTTCGGAATAAGCACTTGGGAGGATTAATAAGGTGAGACTGTTCATTAGGGTTAGTATGTTGATTATTTTTCTTCAGATGCTTTGTATTGGGTGCTGGGATCAAAGAGATACTAATAACCTTGCCATTGTTACTGCCATAGGGTTTGATAGAATCACCGATGTGGATGGGGTGGACAAATGGCAAGTATCCACCTTTGTGATGCAGCCAGGTAAGGCGGAAGCGGCCGGTGGTGGTGGCGGTGCCAGTGGCGGGAAAAGTGAAGCTATACCGGAAATTGTATGGAGGGGGAAGGGGTTGACGATCTCAGATGCAATCCTGGATTTTACAAAAAGGTCCCCCAGGATTCCCTTTTTTGCAGACACCTATTCGGTGATCATCGGGGAAAGAGCAGCCAAAGAAAAATTATTGGAGATTGTGGACTATTTAAATAGACTTAGGGAGTATCGCCCGGGCGCTGCTATTATGATCGCCAAAGGAGAAGCATCGCTACTATTTGAAGCAGAACCAGAGGCAACCATTTCAGTCTCAAGAAATTTAAAAAAGTTAGCTCAAACCACAGCGGACAATACGGGGATTGCTAGAGGGGTTGAACTTATGAATTTTACGGCAAATCTACTGAGTACGGACAGGGATCCGGTTGCTCCAGAAATAAGGCTGATTAACCCCAAAGAAAAAAGGGGTGAGGAATTAGCTGGGCCTTCAAAGGCTTTATTAGTTGAGGGGTTAGGAATATTTAAAGATGAAAAATTGGTTGGCTGGTTAAATAAAGAGGAAGCTATAGGGTATGATTTGCTAACTAATAAGATCAGTGGAGGGGATATCACGATTCGGGTAAAAAAAGAAGGTAAATGGTTTACGTTTCTAATTACAAGATCAAAACCTAAACTTAAAGCTACATTAATCGAGGACAAACTAAACATCAATGTGGCGATTGAAGTAAAAGGTAGAATAGATGAAGATAATGGCATTGATCTGGCGCCTAGTGCAATGGATCAAGTCGAGCGTGTTATTTCAGATCAAATTGGACAAATGATTATACAAACTATTGAAACCGCTCGGGGTTATGAATCGGATTGTCTGGGTTTTTCAGAAGAGTTACATCGTTATAGCCCTAAGGATTGGAAAAAGGTTAAACCACACTGGCGGGAAACGTTTTTGGATGCCCATGTCGATGTCCAAGTAAATGCTTCAGTAGAGAATACAGGCAAACTAGGGCAAAGGTTGGAGCTGAACAAGTAAATAGGAATTTTTAGATACTAAATAATGAATATTAACTTAAAAATATTTGAAAATTTTGATTTGTGAATATTGGTATATGTTTAAAAATACATAATACTTACTAGACTTTTTGCTTTATACATCGTTAAGTATGTTAATATTGGATTTATAATTATTATGGTAGTTTGATTTTATTAGTTTAGAGACAAGGAGGTCGAAGGATATGCTACGAGAAGGTGAAATCCGGATTCCATCGGGATGTGCAATTAGCGGCATCATGAATCAACGTGGTGAGGTGTTTTCCGGTGAAGATATTATCAAATCGATTGCCTTGATGCATGATCGCTCCAACGGCTTAGGCGGTGGGTTTGCGGCTTATGGGATTTATCCAGAGTACGCAGATCACCAGGCTTTCCATGTTTTTTATGAGGGACCAGTTGCTAAGGAACGAACGGAGAACTATTTATTAGGCCTTTATCATGTGGCTGAAAGCGGGGAAATCCCTACAAGGCCCGCCTCTTCGGTCAAAAATGCGCCTATCATCTGGCGTTATTTTATGAAACCGAAACTGGAACACCTATTAGAAGGCGAGGGTGAAGATGAATTTGTCGTTCGAACTGTGATGCATATTAATGCAGAATTTAATGGGGCGTTTGTGGCATCAAGTGGAAAAAATATGGGAGCTTTTAAGGGAGTTGGCTACCCGGAAGATCTCGGAGAGTATTACCGTTTGGAAGATTATAAAGGGTACATCTGGACTGCCCATGGGCGGTTTCCGACGAATACACCAGGCTGGTGGGGCGGAGCGCATCCGTTTACACTTCTTGATTGGTCAGTGGTGCATAACGGGGAGATTTCATCTTACGGTGCCAATAAACGCTACCTCGAAATGTTTGGTTATAAGCTTTCTTTACAAACGGACACGGAAGCGATTACCTATGCCTTTGATCTTTTGTTGCGAAAACATAAGATCCCGATTGAGGTTGCTATTGCAACCTTGGCTGCGCCGTTCTGGAGTAATATTGAACGCATGAGCCCTGAAAAACAAGTACTATATAGAACAATCCGGATCGTTTATGGAAGTTTGCTGTTAAACGGCCCGTTCTCGATTATCCTGGGATCAAGCCAAGGAATCGTGGCTTTAAATGACAGACTGAAACTGCGCTCCTTAGTGGCTGCAACAAAAGGAGATTTTCTTTATGTAGCCTCCGAAGAGTCCGCTATTCGGGAAATTTGCCCGGAACCAGATAAAATCTGGGCACCTCGTGGAGGAGAGCCTGTGATTGGAACGTTGCAAAAAGGGGGGATAAATAATGGCACTCAGCTTGAGCACCCCGGATTTTATAATTGATCGGAACCGGGACCGTTGTATCAATTGTCAGGTTTGCGTTCGGCAGTGTGCCAATGAGGCACATAGTTGGGATGAAGAAGAAAAGCGCGTTATGGCCAATGATGCCTTGTGCGTCAATTGCCATCGCTGTGTGACCCTGTGTCCGACCCATGCTTTAACCATTCGCAAATATCCGCTGGAGTTTCGAGATAACGCCAACTGGACAGAGAGCGCCATTAAGGCCATTTATAAACAGGCTGAAACCGGTGGGATTCTGCTTACTGGAATGGGCAATGACCGCCCTTACCCGATTTACTGGGACCATCTTTTATTAAATGCCAGTCAAGTCACCAATCCGTCCATTGACCCTTTGCGTGAACCCATGGAACTAAAGACATTTTTAGGGCGCAAGCCGGATCGATTAAAGATTGAAAATGGCCGCTTGGCTGAGCCTCTTCCCCCACAACTAGAACTTGATGTCCCTATTATGTTTTCGGCGATGTCCTTCGGGTCGATTAGTCTCAATGCGATTAAGTCCTTGGCACGAGCCGCTGAAAAATTGGGGATTTATTATAATACCGGAGAAGGTGGCTTACACAAGGACCTCTACCAATATGGCAAGAACACGATCGTCCAAGTGGCCTCAGGTCGCTTTGGTGTACATCCGGAATATCTGCAAGCTGGTGAGGCCATTGAGATCAAAATGGGGCAAGGCGCAAAACCAGGAATTGGCGGACACTTGCCCGGAGAAAAAGTCGGTCTTGAGGTTTCCCGAACCCGTATGATTCCAGAGGGATCGGATGCTATTTCTCCGGCACCGCACCACGATATTTATTCCATTGAGGATTTGCACCAATTGATTTTTTCCTTGAAGGAAGCGACACACTATAAAAAACCAGTTTCCGTTAAAATTGCGGCGGTACACAATATAGCAGCTATTGCTTCCGGAGTGGCCAGGGCCGGCGCAGACATTATTGCCATTGACGGTTTTAAGGGGGGGACTGGTGCTGCTCCACTTAGGACGAGGGATAATGTCGGGATTCCAATTGAACTTGCCTTGGCTGCAGTGGATAGCCGCTTAAGAGACGAAGGGATTCGTAATCAAGTGTCACTTGTGGTCGGAGGGAGTATCCGTAATAGTGCGGACATTGTAAAGGCTATAGCTTTGGGCGCGGATGCGGTGTATGTTGCGACGTCGGTGTTGATTGCTATGGGATGTCATATGTGCCAAAAGTGTCATACCGGTAAATGTAACTGGGGGATTGCAACTCAGAATCCACAACTTGTGAAACGATTAAACCCGGATATTGGGGCGGAACGTGCGTTTAACCTGATAAAGGCATGGGAGCATGAGATAAAGGAACTCCTCGGCGGGATGGGAATCAACGCTCTGGAAAGTTTACGGGGGAATCGGTTAATGTTGCGTGGGATAGGGTTGAGCGATCGGGATTTGGAGATTTTAGGCGTGAAGGCCGCCGGAGAGTAAGTCGTCGCCGCGAGACACTTGGTCGACCATACGCTCGCAGGGCAGAACTAAGGCTCAAGCGTCTGGCCTGGGAGGCGGGGTTCCCGCCAAATTCGCCATCCTTGGCTCAATGGCGGCTTCGCACATCGTGTGCTCAGCCCCGCTGATGCATGTTACGCTTTCGTCAAGTTCTGCTCCAGCTCACGTAAAGGCGTCCCGCGTGTTCTTGCGGCTCCTCTGGCTGGGAGACGAGGACGGGGAACGGGGACTACTCTTTAGCAGCGCTGCTTAAGGCGCTTGTATCTTTATTGATGCTTGTACGCTTTAACAAAGTTCTCGCTACAACTTCTATAGAATACCTAATACATGAATGAGTCATAGGCTTGGGTCGGATAATTTGGTGAGTATTTCGAGGGGGAGTGAATATGGCGTTGGGATTGCTTGGTGGCTTAGTTTTGCTTGCTGGGGGAATTATTTTAACCTTCTTATCATATTCAGGCTCGTATATAGAATGGCGTAAGAAACTGATACCCATGGATGAAAAAAAGCTGATTAGAAGTGAACGTATGTCAGGGTACGTATTATTAACAATGGGGATCCTTCAGACGATCAAAGTTTTGATTAATTCATAAATTCGCAGTTGAAGATATCGTTGAAGATTAAGACCGTCTCAGTATTTGAAGGAGGGGATAGAGATATGAAGCGTGTGTATGCGCGTGAGGAAGTTTGTGCAGGATGTAAGCTTTGTGAGGTGTATTGTGCTGTTGCGCATTCGGAATATCCTCAGGATATTGTGAAGGCCTTTTTGAAGCAGGAGCATAAGCCGATTGCGAGAGTGTTGGTCGAGGAAAGTCGTCCGGTTTCTTTTGCTCTACAGTGTCGCCACTGTGACGATGCTCAGTGTACTACGGCTTGTATTACGGGGGCTATGCAGAAAGACCCAGCGAGTGGTATCGTCACTAATGATGAAAGTCGGTGTGTTGGATGCTGGACTTGCATCTTGGTTTGTCCGTTTGGAGCGATTAAGAGGGATGAAGCAGGGCATAAAGTTGCTTCGAAATGTGATTTGTGTAGTACAGTTGGAGGGGAACCGACGTGTGTTCAGAACTGCCCCAACGATGCGCTTGTCTTTACGGAGGTGTTGAAGAGATGAACTATGTTATCGTTGGAAATTCTGCAGCGGCGATCGGAACGGTTGAGGGAATCCGCAGTATTGACCGAGATGGAAAGATTACAGTGATCTCTGATGAGCCTTACCATACGTATTCACGGCCTTTAATTTCATATTATCTGTTTGGTAAGGTTTCTAAAGATAAAATATATTACCGTCCTAAAGACTTTTATGAGCGAATGGAAATTACCCCGAGGTTGGGTGTTAGAGTCAGTGCGTTAGAGATCAACGAAAAATTAGTCATTTTAGATTCCAATGAACATATACCCTATGATCGCTTGATGTTAGCTACGGGTGGAAAACCGATTGTTCCGCCAATCCCAGGTCGAGAAATGAGCGGGGTTCATTCTTTCTTCAAGTGGGATGATGTCTTGGGACTTGAAAAAGTGATCGAGCCAGGAACTCACGTTGTGGTTATCGGGGCAGGTCTTATTGGATTAAAGGCGGCGGAAGCGCTGATCAAACGTGGGGCCAAGGTAACCGTGGTTGAACTCGCTAAGCGGGTGTTAAGTGCGATTTTAGATGAGACGGCGGCGAGCTTAGTCCAGAAATCCCTCGAAGGCCATGGAATTCAGTTTTATCTGGGAACGACGGTGGCCGAAATTCAAGGAGAGCAGGGAAACGTGTCTGGAGTACGTTTGCAAGATGAAACGAACTTGGCTTGTGATCAGGTGGTGATGGCCATCGGGGTAAGCCCAAAGACAGACTTGGCCAAAGAGACGGAGATTAAGGTAAACCGGGGTATTCTTGTAGATGAACACATGTCAACCAGTATTGCGGATGTATATGCAGCTGGGGATGTTGCCGAAGGGTATGATATCCTCTATCGTCAGCAACGGGTATTGCCGATACTCCCCAATGCTTATAAGCAAGGATTCAATGCCGGTGTGAATATGGCCGGACAAGTTCGGGCGTATGGTGGTGGTTTTGCCATGAATTCAATCGGGTTCTTTGATCTGCCAATGATTACAGCGGGAATCGCCAAACCGGAAGGGGAAGGTTTTACCGAGCTGATCGATATGACGGATCTGTTAAAAGGCTATAGAAAAATTGTACTGCGCGAGGGCCGAATCGTAGGGTATATTGCCTTGAATCAGGTCGACCGTGCAGGGTTACTGACCGGGCTGATGGAAAAAGAGGTGGATGTAAGGGCTTTCCAGGAACATTTGTTAAAAGAAGATTTTGGATATGTTTATTTGCCTCAGGAATTCAGGTGTGAAGAACTACTATAGGGGGTGAAAACATGGCTGTGTTAAACGCTAAAAGCATGTATTATAAGCAACTCAATGAACAGATTCGAGCAGAGGTAGTAGGCGAAGTCAGAGAGGTGCTTGTTCAAAATGTCAACGGCCAGCGGTATATTGGGGACGGGATTAGCGGAACTGCGCGTTTAGTGTTGGAAGGGACCCCTGGTAATGATATGGCGGCATATATGGACGGCCTGGAGATCATTGTAAGGGGAAACACCCAAGATGCTATGGCAAATACCATGAACGCCGGAACAATCGTGGTGCATGGGCACGCCGGTGATACGGTCGGGTATGCGATGCGCGGAGGGAAAATATATATCCGTGATGACGTGGGATATCGAGTGGGGATCCACATGAAAGAATACATGGATAAAATTCCCGCGATTGTCGTCGGTGGACGAGCGGGTGACTTCTTTGGAGAGTACATGGCAGGGGGCGTTCTCATGCTCCTCGGACTCGGCTTAAGGGACGGAGAAGAGATCGTGGGGAATTACTGCGGAACCGGGATGCATGCTGGAGTCATGTATATTCGAGGGGAAGTGGAAGACTATAAACTGGGTAAGGAAATTAAGATCGTTAAGATGTTGTTTGAAGACGATGAAAAAGTTCGGCATTATGTTGGCGAGTATGTTAACTACTTTGGTGGAGATATCGATGAAATCCTCGCCAAACCCTTTAAGAAATTGATTCCGTTTAACAAGCGGCCTTATGGTAATTTGTATTGTGCTTGGTAATTTTATAGAGTCAATTTTGTCAATTGAACTGTTGGAATATCTATGAGTTTGCACCTCTTCCGTGATAAATGGTTTTGATACCATAATTTGCTGTGTAGGATAGAGGTGTATTTTTATTGGGTAAAGAGCTATCGTGTAAAATTGGTTTGGGGTATATGTCGACTGCCATATCACCTTGAACTTCTGGCAATTATTTTCTGATAGTCGTATTTTGTGGAGGGATATTTAGTAAATTTGTTGAATTATAGGTGAGAGTAATTTAAGGCATCGTAAACTTCTTAACCGTATGCACAAGCCAAGCGAGGATTGTCAGGGAATGGCTTTGTAGTCATTTTGTCTATAATTGGAAGCCGGAAAAATAGTGTTGCTTGTGTGAAACTCATAAAAACAATATTAGATAACACCAACATCAGGAGTATTATTATGCGAACCGAAAAGGAAATGTTTGATTTAATATTGGGTGTTGCAAATAGAGATAATCGAGTTAGAGCTGTTTATATGAACGGTTCTCGGGCAAATCCTAATGTGAAAAAGGATATTTTTCAGGACTATGACATTGTTTATGTCGTTACTGAAACAGCATCTTTTCTGAGCGATGAGGGTTGGATAAGCGTTTTTGGTGAGCCAATCATTTTCCAGGAACCCGATAAGCTTGATAAAATGCAAGGAAGAGATGTTGATTTTAAAGATGGTTATACATATTTAATGCAGTTTACAGATGGAAATAGAATTGACTTGCATATTCAGACTATGGAGGTGCTAATAAAAGAATACGGAACGGATAAGCTTACTGTCCCACTACTTGATAAAGATAATTGTTTACCTCAAATTCCAGTACCATCTGACGAAGATTATTGGGTTAAAAAACCTACATATGGACAATATTTCAGTCGCTGTAATAATTTTTGGTGGGTAGCACCATATTGTGCAAAGGGACTTTGGAGGCAAGAAATTCTTTTTACAATAGAAGTAATGAATAGTTATGTGCGACAAGAATTATTAACCATGCTATATTGGTATGTAGGTACTCAAACGGAATTTAAGGTAAATATCGGAAAAGCAAACAAATGTTTAAACGAATATTTAGATTTAGATGTATGGATGAGATTGATGAAGACATTTAATATGAGTGATTATAATTCTTCTTGGAATGCATTGATTACAACATGCGAATTGTTTGCAGAGATCGCACCTGAAGTAGGTAAAATATTGGAATATAAATATAATTATGATGAAGCTAAAAGAAGCTTTGCGTTTATAAAGCATATCAAGAAATTACCAAAGACTGCTACGGAAATTTACTAATTAAATTGCAAATTGAGCCAGACTGTATGATCGGGGGAGTGGTAAGTGTATGCTGAAACAGGTTGAGCTTGATTTGGACATGAAGGAACCGTTTTTCGCTATGGTACATGATTTTCGGCTAGCTGGTGAAACCAGGTATTCCGAAGTCCTCGAAGACGACTTTGATTTTGTATCATACATTGTGACTTTGCGAAATGAATCATCCGGCAAGAACCTTAGTGAAGGCCATGTTCCGATGACAACATTGTGGCTAATTAACGACAGGAATGAAATTTGTGGTCTTAGTAGATTGCGACATTATCTAACGCCCGGTTTAGAAAAAGAAGGTGGGCATATAGGTTATGTCGTACCACCGTCAAAAAGAAAGAAGGGGCACGGGACAGTGCTACTTGAGTTAATGCTCGGCAGAGCTAGAGAATTTGGTTTAGATCGCGTTTTGGTTACATGCGATAGCGATAATATTGGCTCAGCTTGTATCATCGAGAAGAATGGCGGAGTACTTGAAAATGAGGTAGTCTCTGATAATTCTGGGAAGTTGGTTTCAAGGTATTGGATTAGACTGTGATGAAAGAGGCCACAATTTGCGCAGAGCCACTTTCTTTCGACTAATAAAATACCTGATCTAAACACTTTTCTTAATATGGCTAATTATACCCTTCACGGTTATTCTAGCCATCTTTGGTTAGACCGATATATATTCAGGAACACGGGCATGCTTTGCAAGCGGTCAATAAGGGCAATTCCTGAACGGTTAGGTTTTGTTGAAGAGGGAATCATACGAGAAGCTGAGTGGCTTTATGACCATTACGTTGACCATGTAGTGTACGGAATTCTTGCACGGGAATGGCTATGAGGACACAAGAGAAACGGGAGGGATAACATGTCTAATTATTTATATGTAATAATTTTTTTTTGTTGTAATGGTTTACACAATGATCCGCGAAATTTACTTGTTTTTTAAAGGGAAATATAACCCATACTTATTTAGAAAAGTAAAAGCAAGTAATAAGCGAAGACTTTTTAATGCGGGATTGGCTATAGCGGTTTACTGGTCTCTGAACAATTTATTGTTTAATACTAAACCACCTATTTTTATTGTTCAATTATCTTTTATAGTTTTTTCTCTTTGTTTTACACTTGGCATAAATGTATTGAATTATTTATCTTATGTATAAACTAGAGACCACAAAATAATATATCAAACTGTGATATTTGATATATGTGTTATTGTTTTTTGCTTATATGTATCTAGATAGCCCGAAAAAGGTTACCGTTCGTACAAAACTGGGCCGTTGGAATATGTGTGGAGTGGGAAACCACTGAACGAATAAAAGATAGCGGCATCTCAAGGGTGACTCGGACATACTCCAAGACCTTTAGCTGGAGTTTTTAGAAAAGGAGGGGTCTTTCATGAGAATTATTGTTACAGACTATAACCCCCAGTGGCCCGGAATGTTTGAGGGGGAAGTTCGGACCCGCCGGGGTAAGGTCTTGGCAAACTAGGTAGTTTGGATATGAGCGGTATTCCTGATATCACGTAAAAGAGTGATAAAAATGGAAGTAACATTAATATTCCGAGGTACACTATAAATAATTTATTGGAGTCTTAGGAAACAGAGCATTGTTGGTACATAAAATCCTTTGCTACATCATAAGTTGTGGCAAGGGGGTGAGGGCTGTGTTTGATCTAACCACTTGGATGAGTTATGCTTTTTTTGCTCTTTGCTTGGTACTGGGTTGGGGTGCTGCAGGAGCCCTTGATTTTGACGGAATTTTGCGCCGATCGACGTATCGAGGGGTACGTCTTCTACTCCGTGTCGGTGTGGCTCTGGTATTGGCGGAAGGATTTAGAGTTTTCTTAAGCTTTGTGCTTGACCATATGCTTGATATGTTCGTTTATCAAAGCATCAATGGTTTTAAGGCCTATTAATTTCTAATACTTACAACGCTGTTAAAAGCTCTGCTAAGCAGGGCTTTTGCTGTTACTAGTCAGAAAGTATAAACTTAAGTTTATATACATTCTAGAAGGTCCCCCTCGCCATCCATGGCTACAGGGACACTTGTCCATCCATGGCCAGCGCATAAGTGCAACTAGCGGCCGCCTCCGCTGAGGCTTGGCACCAGACAAGTTTTCTTTACTTTCAAAGCATGGTATAATCTTACAAAGGAAAGCGAGACCAAAAGGAGGGAGCCCTTCTATATAAGAGCAATTGAGCAACAGCGTGCTACAATTGATGAGACTACGATTTATAAGGAGTAAACATGAAGCGAACGTGGCGTTTTTGGGTTGCCTTATGGGCAGGTAAGATAATAACTAAGGGGCTGTTAGTGATCGGGAAAAAGGGGACAACCTTACCCGGAAAAATTGCTAATTGGATTGATCCTGAGGTAATGAGGCACCTGAGTGTGGCTTATACGGACGGGATTATTATGATCACTGGGACCAATGGAAAAACAACAACAGCTAATCTCCTCGCGAGCATAATACGCCAGTCCGGGGAAGAGTTTGCCTTTAACCAGGCAGGGGCGAACCTTGTGACCGGTATTACAGGGGCTTTGATCCAAAATACGCGCTGGAATGGCTTTTCGCGGGCGAGCTTTGCTTTACTGGAAGTGGATGAAGCGACCGTGCCTAAATTTTGCGAACAAGTGTCGCCCACTTTGGCTATTGTTACCAATTTCTTTCGTGACCAGCTTGATCGTTACGGGGAGTTAGATATAACTGTTCGTATGGTCAGAGAGTCTCTACCTAATGAAACGGTCCTCGTGTTAAATGCGGATGATCCTTTGGTTGCCCAGTTTGGCACGGATCATGCGCAGGTGATTTACTATGGCGTGGAACGTACTCCGGATAGCGTGAGCGAGAGCCAGGAAACCCGGGAAGCGAGGTTTTGCCCGGCATGTGGCACAGCCCTTGATTATACGCTTTTTCATTATGGACAATTGGGAATTTTCAATTGTTCAGGCTGCGGGTTTCACCGCCTTGAGCCGGATATACTGGCTAAAAACGTTCGTCTGGAGGAGGGCTTGCTTCTGTTTGAGGTGGGTGAGACTCCATTTACTTTATCACTGCAAGGGTACTATAATCTGTACAATGCTTTGGCAGCATTTACCGCAGCTCGCCAACTGGGGATAAACGACGGCTTGATTGAAAGAGGGTTACGGAGTTTTATTCCTCAGGCTGGACGGATGGAACGTTTTTATTTGCCGGAAGGGGAGATCACGTTAACTCTCGTTAAAAACCCCACAGGGTTTGATCAAGTTATTCAGACGATGCTTGGAGTTAATAAACCACTTAGGATTTTAATTGGGATTAATGATTTAGCAGCAGATGGACGGGACATTTCTTGGCTTTGGGATGTCAATTTTGAACGACTAGGGGCGTTTGAGGCTAGTATAACCCAAGTGGTTTGCACAGGACTTCGTGCGGAGGACATAGCCTTGAGGCTTAAATATGCCGGAGTATCCGTCGAGAAGCTTGTCATTGAACATACTTTGGCTGAGGCGTTTGATCGTTTGCAAGCAAGCAGAGCAGTGGAAGAAGTGGCCTTTATCTTACCCACATATACTTTGTTATTTCCGCTGCGTGAGTTACTAGAAAGTCGCCAAAATAACGCCGGATTGTCTTGCCCCGAGGCTAAAGTTCGGGGAGAGGAGGCGTACTAAGTGAAATTGAATATTTGCCATCTTTATCCAGATTTGCTCGATCTTTATGGAGATCGTGGGAATATTTTAGCGCTGGCGGCCCGTTGCCGTTGGCGAGGGATAGAGCCGGTAGTGCAGCAAGCCTCTTTAGGTGAACATTTGGACTTTATGGGAATGGATATTCTCTTTATTGGCGGGGGTTCCGACCGTGAACAAAGCCTGTTGGTTCAAGATTTGATGCGCCGGGAAAAGGAACTTCGAAGTGCCATAGAGAATGGTCTTGTAGTTCTTGCCATTTGTGGCGGGTATCAAATGTTGGGGAAATACTATCAAATGGCCAGCGGAGAAATACTTCAGTTCTTGGGCATAATAGACATCTGGACAATTGCTGGAGCGGAGCGTTTAATTGGTAATGTTGTTGTGAAAATTGATGAAAGGACATTGGTTGGGTTCGAGAATCACTCAGGTAAAACGTATTTAGGTGAAGGGGTCATCCCTTTAGGTAAAATCTTATTTGGTCATGGAAATAACGGGGATGACCGTGAGGAAGGGGTGCGTTACCGCAATGTCTTCGGCACGTATTTGCACGGACCACTTCTCCCAAAAAATCCACACTTTGCTGATTTGTTGTTGGAATTGGCGATCCAAAGGCGAGGATCGGACACTCGCTTAAGGAAACTCGACGACAGTTTGGAAGAGTTAGCCCATGAGGCCATGGTTAAAAAGCTATTGAAGTAAGCTAGAAATCAATTCGATGGCTGATTTAGTGCAAAAATCAGTATATCAAGAGTGATATACTGATATACTATATTTAGTAAACTATGTTTCCGTATGATTTCCCTTGAGTTTTCCTTCTTACCATAAATTACATGCTGAAATAGCCGTATTTTCAAAGGATTTAGGCTTATTTACTCTTATAGTTCGTTGACACTTTTTCGCATTACTGTCTATAATAGAGTATGGCTTTAGCTAGCTAAATGACTTGGGGGTGCTAATGTGGCAGAAAGTAAGCGGATTATGATCAGTTTGCCGGAAAGTTTGCTTGCGGAAGTGGACGGGATAGTTACCGTCGAGAAACGCAATCGCAGCGAATTTATTCGAGAAGCACTTAACAGCATCCTTCACGAGCGCCGGAAAAGAGGAATCCACGAACAGATGCGTAAAGGGTACTTGGAGATGGCGCAACTGAATTTGTCGATAGCTAGGGAGTTATTTTCTACGGAACAAGAGGTATCAGAGTACTATGAAGAAACGATGGTGGCGTATCAGAGATGATCATAAAACGCGGGGAAATATATTACGCAGAGCTTAACCCCGTCGTCGGCTCAGAACAAGGAGGAACTCGTCCAGTCCTCGTAGTTCAAAACGACATAGGGAATCAATTCAGCCCGACGACGATTATTGCCGCAATTACTTCTCAAATTGCAAAAGCAAAATTACCCACCCACGTCGAAGTACGAGCTAAGCGAAGCGGTTTGGAACGAGATTCCGTGATCCTTACGGAGCAGATTCGGACGATTGATAAAAGTCGGCTTAAAGAAAAAGTGGCTGTTTTGGATGAAGAAGTGATGCTTAGGGTGGATCAAGCCATCGAAATTAGTCTAGGACTTTCGGATATTTGAGAAATAAGTAAGACAGCGTAGCGGAGACACAACCGACGCTGTTTTTATTTTCGTATACAACTTTTCGGGAAGGTCCCTTCACGCCATCACGGCGCTTGCCAATCCGATACCTTGCTATCCGACACCTTGCCATCCATGGCGGTGTTCTAACCTCAAACATCCTTGTATGAGCCATGGCCAGCGCATAAGCTAGAGAGGGAGGAGATTAGGATGTTAAGAAAACCAGTGATCGGTATTACAGCGGCTCATTGCACAGAAGAACTAAAGACATTTCCGCGGCATTATTATGTTGAAGGGGTTAGAAAAGCGGGTGGAATTCCGTTCATTCTTCCGCCAGTCCGAACACCTGAAGAGGGTAGAGACTTATTGGACCATATTCATGGCTTGCTCTTAACGGGCGGAGGAGATATTTCTCCAGTGTATTTAAGAGAGGATCCTCGGCGCGGAGTTGGTGAATGTTTTCCCGAACGGGATTTTAGCGAACTATTACTTACTCAACTGGCCATGCATCAGAACCTCCCACTTTTAGGGATTTGTCGCGGCATACAGGTTTTAGCGGTAGCAGCCGGAGGCGGAATCTATCAGGACATTTCCAGTCAATATCCTAGTGCAATGGAACATAGCCAAACAGCCCCGCGTCAGTACGCTTGGCACAATGTGGAGATCGTAGGAGAATCTCTACTTTATCGTCTACTTCGAGAAACAAAGATTGGAGTCAACAGCCTGCATCATCAAGCTGTATTAGAAATTCCAACTGGATTTATTCAAAATGCGTTCGCATCAGATGGGATCATTGAGGGAATTGAAAAACCCAGTGCCAAGTTTTGCGTAGCGGTTCAGTGGCACCCGGAGAGTATGAATACTGAAACTCATAGCCATGCATTATTTAAGGGGTTTATTGAAGCATGTCTGGAATAGATGCAGGGATAGATATTAAAGTTCAATGCATTAAAGAGAACTCTTGACAGGGTTCTAAAATAGGGAAAAAAACGAAAACACCTGCCGTCCATAGCAGGTGTTTTCTTGATTTTCTGGTGTCGCGCCTATCAGCGCGATCTCAATGTCAGCTCATTTGTAGTTTAGAACATGGGTGGGTCTTTGTCAACATGGAGCATTGCCACCGTTCTCAGAGCCCCTTATCATTGATAAATTAACTAAATTATAACATAAATAACATTATTTAATCTTGTCTTGTTCAACCATATTATTGTATAATGCATATGGTTATATTTAAATATTCAGGCTATTGGTTATTTTCATAATAGTCCATGTCAAGGTGGCAGGAGGGTTTACCGCTTGTTGGGCATATATAGTATACATATGAGAGATAATATGGAAAATAAAAGAACACGGAGAGTAAAAAATAAGGGAGGAGATATAAATGGCTCAACTTGAGGTAGGAGCTTTAACTGTAGAATTGGATGAAGAGGGCTTTCTCCAGGATCATTCAAGATGGAATGAAGATGTAGCCAAGGCACTCGCTATCACAGAGGCTGTAGAAGAACTTACCGAAGAACATTGGACGATGATTAACTACATTAGGGACTATTATGAGGAGTATGATGTTGCCCCTATGGTTCGTAAAATGGTTAGAGATACTGGCTTTGACCGTGATAAGATCTACGTTTTATTTCCGGCTGGCCCTAGAAAGGGTGCTTGTAAAATTGCCGGACTCCCCAAACCAACGGGCTGCATGTAAGTCTGAAGTGATATTTGATAGAATAAACTTAATCGACGTTTATGAAAAGACATAAGAATGGCTAAGACAGTCCTTAGCCATTCCTATGTCTTTTTAACCTACGTTCATAATCTTCTGATTTGAATAATAGACCCGTCAGAAAACAAGCCCCAATTACGTCTTAATATAAAAGAAAGTTTTTTGGGGGAGGAGTCTATATCGTAGGACTAGATTTTTTCATAACAGCTATCTGTTTTTCTGTTTTAGGTTATGGATTATGTTTCATTACTCTTTCAAGTAATAATAAAATCAAAACGCAAAATGGTAACTCAGAAAATTCTATGGAAAGATGAACTGCAAAGGACCCTGGTCATTAAACAGGGTCCCTTTTTCATAAGAAATTCACAACTTCTTCATGAGATTAATGGATCCTAGAGTTACACTAAGGTTATAGAAGAACAGAAATACCACAAAGCAAAGTGGATTAGATATTCTGCGTGAACTCATTTACAGCATAATCGAATTGACTAGACTATTCCCTGAAAAAATGCAAGGTTTAGACTGCGGCGAAAACCCTACATTCTCTTGCACAATTCAAGCAGATACGACCACAATTTTGTGAATCAGGGTCAGGGAATTTCAAGCATTCATTGGCGCAGGCTTCACATACACTGGCGCATAAATTAGCAGTTACTTTGGCAAAAGAGCTATGACGGGCAACGAATTTCTGGGTATAGGCACAAATGTCCGCACAATCACGCAGCAATTCGAGCTGCCTTACCCGTAAATGAACATCCTGCCCCCTGCTGAGCATGATAGTCATGTGTTCACAGGTAACTTGACAATGGTGAAGGGTTTGTAATATTGGAGTCATTTCGATCTCTCCTTTTAAAAACCTTTTGCCTTTAAGTTATTCTGCAAGCTTCGGGAAGGTACTTTGTACTCTTCCCTAGAGGTCAAACAGCACAACCCCCAAAAATGATGATTAATAAATTATTTACCTTATATACAAAAAAAGAATCAAGAGATCCCCACAATGGAGATCTCTTGATTCTTACGATGGATGGGCAAAAGGTTATTCTGCAGAATAACCTGCTTCTACAACGGCTTTAATCAGTTGTGTGCGATCTGCGGTTCCTGATACAACAGCTGCTTTACCAGCGAGATCCACTTGAACGCCTTCGACACCGCTAACCCCTTGGAGTGCTTTTTCAACTCTCATTTTACAATGGTTACAGGTCATACCATCAACTTTAAGTGTGGTTTGGCTCATCTTTTTCACCTCCTTAATCAAGTCGGAAGTTAGAAGTCAGAGGACGGAAGCCAGAGACGAATAACTTCAGAGAAAATCAAACAGTTCACCATCTAATTCACCAATTTTCTATCATAGCCTCTTAACATGAGGGAACTCGTGACAACCGACACTGATGAGAAAGCCATGGCCAAACCAGCCCACTCCGGCGGTAAAAGTGTACCGGTTAAAGGGTAGAGCACACCGGCCGCTATTGGTATCCCAATGATATTGTAAATCAATGCCCAGAAAAGATTTTGCTTGATTTTTCCGAGTGTCTTACGCCCCAGGCGTATTGCACGTTCAACATCGAGTAGGTCATTGCGGACGAGGACGATGTCTCCCGTCTCTTTGGCAACATCCGTTCCTGAACCTATGGCAATCCCAATATCGGCTTGGGCTAAAGCCGGGGCGTCATTAATCCCATCGCCCACCATGGCGACTTTAAGCCCTTGATCTTGATATTTTTTAATGATATTGATCTTATCCTGCGGTAAGATTTCAGCAATTATTTCGTCAATACCGACTTCTTGGCCAACAACGTTCGCCACTTTTTTATTATCCCCAGTGATCATGAAGGTCTTGAGACCGAGCTGTTGAAGGCGAGCAATAGCTTCTTTCGTACTCTCTTTAAGCACATCAGCGAGAGCAAGCTGGCCAATAACTCGGCCGTCCAAAGCAATAAAGCTAGTTGTTTTACCCGCTTCGGCTAGGCGCTGGAAGTCCTGTTCCGTTTCCTGAACGTCCACGTCATACTTGTTCATCAGTTTAATATTTCCGATCAGTAACGATTTTCCTTCATAGGTGCAAACAACGCCATATCCACTTTCTTCTAGATAATTAGAGACCTCTTGAATCTTGAGATTTTCTTTCTTCGCTTGGGAAACGACAGCCTGAGCCAAGGGATGGATCGATGGATTCTCTCCGGCGGCGGCAATTGTTAAGACGTCTTCTCGGTTTAGCGAGGCATATGGGATAATATCCGTTACTTCCGGCGCTCCTTTGGTCAGCGTCCCTGTTTTATCAAAGCCAATGGCTTGAAGATTCGCAATGCTCTCAAGCACCGCGGCCGATTTAAACAAGATCCCGCGATTTAATCCTACGCCACTGCCCACCATAATGGCGGTTGGAGTTGCGAGTCCTAATGCACAAGGGCAAGCAATAACTAAGACCGCAATCGCCGCGGTAAAGGCGAAGACGAACGTACTATGCAAAGCAAAATACCAAATTAAGAAGGTAATCACGGAGATCGCAACTACCGTGGGTACAAAATAGTTGGAGATCGTATCTGCAAGCCGTTGGATGGGCGGTTTAACTCCTTGAGCGTCTTCAACCATTTTAATTATCCCTGACAACATCGTATCCTTGCCTGTTTTTGATGTTCTCACCTTGATACTACCCGAACGGTTGACCGTTGCGCCAATGACCGGATCGCCCACGCCTTTATCGATCGGAATGGATTCCCCTGTCACCATCGCCTCATCAATACTGGCTTGTCCTTCGATAATATCCCCATCAACTGGGATCTTTTCACCTGGCTTTACGATTACGATATCCCCGATTTTAACATCCGAGGCAGCAACTTCTTTTTCTTCCCCGTCGATTAGTAAACGCGCTTTATCTGCCTGAAGTTCGAGTAAGCTTTTTAAAGCCTGACCTGCTCGACCTTTCGCTTTCGCTTCAAGATATTTTCCAAATCGTATAAACACAATCAGTAAAGCGGATGTATCAAAAAAGGTGGGCCCTGCGAAGAAAATGATGGGAAAGGTTGTCATTACACTATAACCATACGACGCGGTAATCCCCAGTGCGACCAAAACATCCATGTTCGATGAGTGATTTTTCAAGGAGTGGTAAGCCCCACGATAAAAGGTCCAACCTGCAGAGAACTGAACAATTGTCGCTAAAACGAGCATGGTATATAGTTGAGTTATGGACATTGGAAGATACATCAGGGGTATGAGGGGAAAAGCAAGCACCGCACTAAAAATCAGCCAATTCCGTTGTTTGAGGGCGGTTCGGTCTTCTTGATTGTCTGCCTTATTATCTAAAGGAATATACCCAGCATCGCGAACCTGCTCAAAAATTTTGCGCATATTAGTTGCCTTGGGGTCAAATTCTACCGTAACCGTTTCATTGGCGAAATTCACCGCAGCATGTTGTACGCCGGGTGTGCCTTTCAGTTTTTTCTCAATCGCTAAGGCACAGTTGGCACACGTCATTCCCGAAATCTTAAACTGTTGTTTTTGTTCGTCAGTTACCGCTTCATCAGCACTTCCAATTTCTTTGTCCTCTGGCGCAGCACTTCCTGATTCTTTGTCCTCTGGCGCATTTTCCGCATTTTCCATCGAATATCCCGCGTCCTCAATCGCTGTGCGAATATTTGCAAGCGTGACTTGGGACGGGCTATAATTAAACGAGGCCTGGGAATTTTCTAAAGATACTTTGACCTGCTCGATACTAGGAAGCTTTTCCAATGCTTTAGTCACATGCTTGACGCAGTGTTCGCACGTCATGCCCTGGACGTTGACTACTTTTTCTTCGCGCATTAATGATTCAGCCATATTTAACCCTCCTCCTCAACGAGAGGTTGGAGATAGGCTTTGAGCGTAAAACCCTCATGAATAGACTGACTCCTTCCAGTATCAAAAATCTTATCTAAGATCATTATATAAGGCAACGACTGATCCAGGCAATCCTGTAAGTCAGCTGTTCATCTGATAAGATATCAGGTCTATCATAGCGTTCGCTCTCTTGTAAAAAGAATACTACAGATTAACCATTTAATTCTTTAGTTCTTGCTTAACCAGTTCCAGGTTCTTGATAGCAAGCGTTAAATCATCCTTACTGTTTTTTAACTGAGTCGCACTAAAATCTCCATCGTAAATTAAACTATCTTTTATCTCAAATAGTGATGCTGCAAGACAGTCTGAACCTTGAGTTAGACCATCAATGATCTGTTTATTGCTTGATGAGACCTCAAAAGACTTCACATTTGTATTGTCACTTGCAGCTATTGAATATAGCTTATCCACCTCAGAAACTAGCTTTGCCTTATTCGTTTTATTAGTGGAATTAATTACTTCTTGGTATTGTTTTAATACATCTTCAAGTGAAGTTTGGATTGATTTTATATCCATTTTGGGTTGCATATTTTGTGATTGAGTCGCTAAAATTTCGCTATTAGCTAATGGAGTATAAGCTAATGATGGCCCTAGTAAATTTCCGCATACCACTTTTATAACAATAATAGCAATGGTTAATATTAGAAAAATTATAAGGGCTACTACTGTATTTTTCTTTCTCCTTCGTTTATGCCTATATGATTTATACATTTGTGGACTCCTCCTCATTTTTAGTATTTCAAATTATACCAATCAATATTAAATTAGATATACATCACCTTTCAAGGTTGCTCAGCTAATGATTTATTTTATTGTAAATAAATTATTTATATTCCATAAACATCCAATAAATGGTTTCCTATATTTAAAGCTCATGTAACCAATCGATGAGTTAATCATAAACAGGATAAAACTACAGTTGAAAGACACAGGGTTAAGAGTGTATAGTAGAAATAAAGTTTAGATTACTGCTTGGTTTGGAATAATCCAAAATTACGGACAGTAGGGTAGGTGGGAGTTAGAGGTATGTCAACAAGAAGGGTTTTCTTAAAATGTTTGGGAGGATTAGGCGCCTGTTTATTACCGTGGACTGGTTGGCCAGACTTATTTGTGAATAGTTCCCAACCAGCACAAGCGTCCATAAAAAACCTCCTACCAGCTGAACTTTCGACAATTGGCTCTAATCACGAAACAATTAACTCATATCTGAACCGGACTGCGATGGACGACATTTTAGTTCTTACACAGCCAAAATTGGAAGGACGCAGAGCAGGGACTCTCGGTGAAGAGAAAGCTGCGGCCTATTTAGTCAATCAGATGAGAGGGTTAGGCTTGGAACCTTTGGGTGATTCGATAGAGAATCAGCAACGAAATTACCTAAATGCGTTTACGATTTACCCGGTGGTTGAAAAATTCGTAAATGGCCGCCTAACATTCCGGCAGGGAAACCCTAACTCATTGCGCACTCCAAGTGCTAACGTTATTGGTGGTTTAATGGGGATCAACAACAAAGAATCCGTGATTTTGTCAGCACATTATGATCATCTAGGTATCTTCCAAGGAAAACTTTACCCAGGTGCTAATGATAATGCTTCCGGAGTAGGTTGCATACTTGATGTAATCCGTCGTTTGATTCAGGAAGGATTGAAACCAAAACGCAATGTGGTATTGGCTTTCTGGAGTGCAGAAGAAATGGGTTTCGTTGGTTCTTTTTCTTTCGTACAAAATCCGACAATACTTCGTAGCGGCATTCAAGCAGTCTTTAATGTAGATTCAGTGGGGAATGGTTCTCTCGGGGAATTTGCCCTTTGGGCTAACAGTGACAATAGGGCGGTGCAAGCTGTTCAGGCTGCCGTTTCCAAAAACAAGGCAAGTGCGGTATTGACGCCCAGTAACGGTTATAACAGTGATCAACTTTATTTCAACTTGGAACATGTTCCGGCTGTCACCTTAATGGCTCGAAACTGGCTTTATAAAAACCACACACCGGAGGATATTCCTAGTTTTGTGGAACCGCAGAAAATTGCCCTTGCGAGTGATATTCTTTATGGAGCTGTACGTGAGCTAGCATTTTAAGGTTCCGTGATCAGGCGGAGCAATAACTGGATTTTTCACAGGGTTAGAGACTTTCTTGGTTCACAGGGTTTGGTCAATTTATTAAATAGTATGAAACTGTGGGATTGAAAAGGGAAGATGATAATGAACAAAACGAATAATTTGAGCAAGGGAGCTTTTAAGAAAAATATTTTTATTAATGCTATTGAAATATCAAAAGGAATATGCAAATCAAAATTAAATAATGGGGATACAGCGGTTGATTGCACTATGGGAAATGGAAATGATACAGCATTTTTATCTCGTTTAGTTGGAGAAAAAGGAAAAGTTTATGCTTTTGATATACAAGAAGGGGCTGTAATAAATACTAGAAAGAGGCTTCAAGAATTAAATTTTCTTGAAAGAGCTGAAATAATACTTGATGGGCACCAAAATATTGATAAATATATAAAAGAAAATGTAAGATTAGTAATATTTAATCTAGGATATCTACCGAAGGGAAATCATGAAATCACTACAAAAAAGGAAACTACCATAGAAGCTGTTCAGAAATGTTTAGATATACTTGAACCAGATGGTATTATATTACTTATTATATATACAGGACATGAGAATGGTAAAACGGAAAAAAAGGCTTTAGAAAGTTTTGCATCAAAATTAAGCCAAAAAGAATATAATGTGGCTAGTATTTGCTTTACAAATCAGATTAATAATCCACCTGAACTTATCTGTATTGAAAAAGTTTGCCCTAAATAGGCCCCCGCGAAACTTACGCGGGGGCCTTTCTGACAAATTAAATAAATAGGGCCAGGACGATGAAAGGGACTTCTGGAACAAAAATAGGACATATAATTATAATTTTAGATGTGGAATAGGTTATTGCAGTCGAATTATGTTATATAATGTATATAAAAAAAAGAACTGTTAACAAATTAGGATTCTAAAGGAAAAATGTAAATAGCTCTTAATGATCTATGGGGTATATTGAATTTATACCAAAAGGAGAATTAGCATGAACATACTATTTGAACTTTTATATAACCTCGGCATTCTAGTGTCAATAAGTATCATTTCTGGTTTTATTGGGCATCGCGGTAAAAAGGACCGGAACAGTGCACTTTTACAAGGGCTACTCTTTGGAAGTGCGTCTGTGATTGGAATGCTTCACCCATTAGTAGTGGCACCGGGGTTAATTTTTGACGGTCGTTCAGTGATGATAAGCTTATCCGGGCTTTTCTTTGGTCCGATTGCGGCGACGATAGCTGGGACAATGGCACTGGTTTTCCGGATTCAGCAAGGTGGAGAAGGCGCTATAATGGGTGTTCTTGTAATTATTTCGTCGGTGCTTTGGGGGACTCTTTTTTGTGCCCGAAGCAAGCAAAATGATGGTGAGATGACTTTGAGGCAACTTCTGTATATGGGGGTTCTTGTGCATGTCACAATGATCTTGCTGATGTTCACTCTGCCTGCTGATAACGGCCTCAGTACCATTAAACTGGTAGGTATTCCAATTTTGATCGCATATCCTTTGGCCACTGTCTTTATTGGCCGGATTATATCTGAATCAAATGAGCGTAGACGCATAGCAGAGGCACTGCGAGAAAGTCAAAAAAAACTGACTTCTACCAATCAGGAATTGAACGACTCAATGGAAGAACTAGTTGCTGCTGAAGAAGAGTTGCGAAGCCAGTTTGAAAAATTGCAGATGAGTAGTGCGTTGTTAAGGAAAAGTGAAAAAGAATTTGAGTCTACATTTGAACAGGCAGCAGTTGGAATATGTCATTTTACACTTGAAGGGAAATTTATTCGTGTAAACCAGAAACTTTGTGATATTCTTGGGTACACTCGAGGCCAACTACTAGAATTGACATTTAAAGAAGTAACACATGAAGATGATGTGAAAGAAAGCTTGGACTATCTAACAAAATTAGTTGAGGGCAATCTCAAATCCTTTTCGATGGAAAAACACTATATCAAAGGGGATAGAACTTTGGTATGGGTCAATTTAACTGTTTCTATAGTTAGAAATTCCTCTATTAATCAACAATATTTTATAAGTGTATTTGAAGATATTTCAGAACGCAAAAATAAAGAAGTTGAATTAAAGGCAAGCGAGTATACCTTTAGAAAACTATTTGAGGGTTCCTCCGATGCAGTACTAATAATAGAAGATAATAAAATAATTGATTGTAATCAAGCTACTTTTGAATTACTAGGATATGACTCCAAGGTGGGTATTGTTGGTAAAAGCTTATGGGAGATTTCACCTGAAAATCAACCGGATGGAAAACCTTCTGAAGAAAGAATAGTCGAAGAAATTAAAACTACTCGGAAGAATGGGAAATCAAAATTCGAATGGTGGCATCAAAAAATTGATGGTACTTTATTCCCAGTTGAGGTCATGCTGACATCTATCTTACTTCATGGGGAAAAAGTTTTTCATGCCTTGTGGAGAGATATCAGTGAGAGAAATAAAATGGAACAGCAACTGGAGTATTTGAGCTATCACGACCAATTAACTGGGTTATATAACAGACGATTCTTTGAAGAGGAGTTAAAACGATTAGATGTAAAAAGGAATTTACCTTTGACCATTGTTATGGCAGATGTGAATGGGCTAAAGCTTATTAACGATTCCTTCGGTCATGTTGTGGGAGATGAACTCCTAAAGAAAGTAGCAGAAATAATGACAAAAGGATGCCGAGCTGATGAAATTATTGCTAGACTCGGAGGGGATGAATTTGTCATTCTGTTACCCAAAACAGATGCTAATGAAACAGAACTAATTTTTAAACGTGTTAAAGATTTGGCCTTAAAAGAAAAGATTGGTTCTGTTGATATTTCCGTTTCATATGGATGGGAAACTAAAAATAATGAGAAAGAAAGAATTGAAGAAATTTTTAAAAAGGCTGAAGATCATTTGTATCAGAGAAAACTCTTTGAAAGCCCAAGTATGAAAAGCAAAACAATTAATGCTATCATTAACGCTCTTTACGAAAAGAATAAACGAGAAGAACAGCACTCCCACGGAGTATCAGTATTATGTGAAAGTATGGGTAAAGTCCTTGGCTTGTCTGAAGGGGGAATTGAGGAACTTAAAAGCGTTGGCTTAGTTCATGATATAGGGAAAATTGCTATTGAAGAAAGTATTCTCAATAAGCCGGGGAAGCTCTCGGGCGATGAATGGGAAGAAATAAAACGTCATACGGAGATAGGCTATAGAGTACTTAGCACGGTAAATGATATGTCAGAAATGGCAGAATACGTATTATCTCATCATGAAAAATGGGATGGAAGTGGATATCCGAGATGCTTAAAGGGGGAAGAAATACCTCTTCAATCAAGAATCATAGCGGTTGCGGATACCTATGATGCCATGACCAGTGAAAGAAGTTATCGTAGTGCTCTACCAGAAGCAATTGCAATAGAAGAATTACAAAAAAATGCAGGTTTGCAGTTTGATCCAGAATTGGTGAAGGTATTTATTGAAAAAGTATTAGACAGAGCTGGCCTTCCCAGATGACGGGGCATTTTCGCTTTCCGTGGTTTTAGGCGGAACTTAAGGAGGAAAATAAATATGCGTAATCTCAAGTTTAGTGGAAGGGCTGGGTAGGTTTGTGGGGCGAAAATAGTATACTTAATAGGGCCTTGGAATAAATTAATATATGATTGACGTATCTGTTAATTGGAGGACTGACGATGAAAGAGTATTCGGCGAAGGACTTCATTATGGATGAAGAAATTAAGATGTCTATGCAAGAGGGATGGGGCAGGGCTAAGGATAAAGACTATATAAGGGCGATTCTTAAAAAGGCAAAGACTTGCCAAGGATTGACGCATAGAGAAGCAGCAGTACTCTTAAATATTGAGGATATAAACGTCCTAGCAGAAATGTTTAAGACCGCAAAAGAGATTAAGGAAAAAATTTACGGCAAGAGAATCGTGTTATTCGCACCCCTCTATATTAGTAGTTATTGTGTCAATGGCTGTGTTTATTGCGGATATCAGGCCTGTAATGAGAATCTGAAGAGAAGTAAACTAACGATGGAACAATTGGAAGCGGAAGTGAAAATCTTAGAATCGTTAGGACACAAACGAATTGTTATAGAAGCAGGAGAAGACCCTGCTAATTGCTCCTTGGATTATGTGATAGAGTGCATCAAGAAGATATACTCCTTGAAGTTTGAAAATGGAAGTATAAGACGAATTAATATCAACGTCGCCGCTACGACCGTAGAGGATTATAGAAGATTAAAAGATGCAGATATAGGTACATATACTCTATTCCAGGAGACTTATAATCAGGAAGTTTATGAAAAAATGCATCCGACAGGTCCCAAACATGATTACAATTGGCATACTACGGCAATGGATAGAGCAATGGAAGCTGGAATTGGAGATGTCGGTATTGGCGTATTATATGGTTTATATGAATACAAATACGAAACCATAGCCATGCTTATGCATGCTGAACATCTTGAGGAAGCCTTCGGTGTTGGGCCGCATACCATTTCAGTCCCAAGACTGAGAGCAGCTGAGGGAGTGGATCTGAATGATCTTCCCTATCTTGTTGCAGATAACGACTTTAAAAAACTAGTTGCAGTCTTGAGATTGGCAGTTCCCTATACCGGAATGATTCTCTCGACAAGAGAAGAAGTTGGTTTTAGGGAAGAGGTGTTAGCCTTAGGAATTTCACAGATTAGTGCGGGCTCTTGCACAGGTGTAGGTGCTTACTCGAAGGAACATGGAATCGATAAATCGGCTGAAAAACCTCAATTTGAAGTGGCAGATCATCGTTCACCGATGGAAGTCATTAAAAGTTTGTGTGTGAATGGTTATGTACCAAGCTACTGTACCGCCTGCTATAGAGAAGGAAGAACCGGGGATAGGTTTATGGTTTTGGCTAAGGCAGGGCAAATTCACAATGTTTGTCAGCCGAATGCCTTGCTTACCTTTAGGGAATTTCTTCTAGATTACGCCGATGATGAACTAAAAGAATTAGGCCAAAAAGTCATCGAAAAGGGTCTCCAGGATATTCCTAAAGAGTTAGCTAGAAAAGCGGCTATAGAAAAACTTAAGAGAATCGAAGCTGGAGAGAGAGATTTAAGGTTCTAAACCTTGGAGGGGATAACTTGAACTTTAGATTAGAAAAGGATCAGATCGGTGAACGGAAAATTCCAGAAACGAACTATTTTGGTATAAACACAAAAAGGGCCCAAGAAAACTTCAATTTAGGGTCGAAAAGTGTCAATTTGAAGCTTATCTATGAAATTGCTTTGATTAAAAAAGCGGCAGCCATGGTGAATAAAGGATTAAAGGGACTGTCGGAGGCTAAAGCCAATGCCATTATTCAAGCAAGTGAGGAAGTTATTGAAGGGAATTTTAACCACGAATTTGTAGTAAGCGCTTTTCAAGGGGGAGCAGGTACATCCACGAATATGAATGTCAATGAGGTTATTGCGAACAGGGCTATTGAGATATTAGAAGAAACAAAAGGCGATTATGATGTTGTACATCCTCTGAATGATGTTAACATGTCGCAATCGACCAACGATGTTTATCCGACAGCGCTGAGAATTGCCGCAATTCATTTGCTCAGAAAATTAAGCTATTCCCTGGCGGGACTTCAGGAAGCGCTACAGGGAAAGGAAAATGAATTCAGTGATGTAATCAAACTTGGCAGGACTGAGCTTATGGATGCATTGCCAATGATGCTTGGACAAGAATTTGGTGCTTATGCAAAGGCCATAGAAAGAGACCGATGGAGAGTTTACAAGGTAGAAGAACGATTGAGGCAGATTAATCTTGGAGGGACTGCCATCGGTACCGGAGTCAATGCCTCTCACAAGTACATATTTATGATCACGGATACCATTCAGGAGTTAACAGGCTTAGGTTTAGCTAGGTCCGACTACCCCATGGATATAACACAAAATAATGACGTTTTTGTAGAAGTTTCAGGGCTCTTAAAAGCCTGCAGCACGAACCTTTTGAAAATATCCAATGATTTGAGATTGTTATCTTCAGGTCCTAAGGGCGGGTTCGGTGAAATAGAGCTCCCTCAGATGCAGGCTGGTTCAACTATTATGCCGGGAAAGGTGAATCCGGTAATACCTGAGATGATCGGCCAAGTTGCCATGAAAGTTATGGCCAATGACTATGCTATTACCATGGCTGCCTCGTCCGGACAGCTTGAACTCAACGCATTTATGCCTCTCATAGCGGAATGTTTGTTGGAATCACTTGAACTTCTGAATAATGGAGTAACGATATTTAGAGAGAAGTGTATCGAGGGAATTAAACCAAATAAAGAAAAATGCCAAGAAAATCTTGAAAAGTCAGCGGTGCTGGCTGCTGCTTTAGTTCATCATATTGGGTATGATCAAGCTGCCCATATAGCCAGAAAAGCTTTAAGAGAAGATAAGACAATAAGAGACGTACTAAAAGAAGAAAATGTTATTCCAAATTCTAGGATTGATGAGATATTGAATCCGTTTGAAGTCACAAAACCAGGAATTCCTGGAGTTCCTGAAAAATGATCTTGGGGAGGGACTCAGATGAGCTTAAATGAAGCGCCAAGAGGTGTGAGAGTGCATTTGGCGTTATTTGGCAAGAGAAATGCGGGAAAATCCAGCGTGATCAATGCCATCACAGGACAGGAAACGGCTATAGTGTCAGAGGTGAAAGGCACAACGACTGATCCTGTCTTTAAATCAATGGAAATATTACCGATAGGACCCTGCGTAATAATTGATACAGCTGGAATTGACGATGTCGGAGAATTAGGACAGCTCAGGATACAGAAGACCTTGGAGGTTCTAAATATTGCAGATGTGGCTCTGCTTATCGTAGATATTAAAAAAAGAATCAGTGAAGATGATCGGTTTATCATTGATAAATTTCAGGAAAAGAAGAAACCTCTTATCGTGGTTTTAAATAAAACGGATACTCTTGAAAACGAAAACGATAACCATAAAAGAATAGCAAGTAGTCTCCAAGAAGAACTAAACACCCCGGTCGTTGCTGTGTCAGCTCTTAAGAAGCAGGGAATCAAAGAATTAATAACTGCCATCATCTCAGTTATCCCGGAGAATGAAGATAAGTTTAAAATTGTGGGGGATTTAATTAACCCTGGCGATTTTGTGGTGCTTGTTACTCCGATTGATAAAGCAGCTCCCAAGGGAAGGCTTATCCTTCCTCAACAACAGACGATCAGAGACATACTAGAAAGTGATGCTATGGCGATCGTCACTAAGGAATACGAACTAAGAGAAACCTTGAATAATCTGGCAAAAAAACCAAAGCTGGTCATAACAGATTCGCAAGTTTTTCTAAAGGTTGCTGCCGATACTCCAAAGGATATTTTAATGACGTCTTTTTCAATCTTATTCGCCAGACAAAAGGGAGATTTAACAGAATTTATTAAAGGCGCCAAAGCCATCGAAAAGCTTAAGGATGGAGACAAGGTTCTAATAGCTGAAGGGTGTACACACCACAGGCAATCGGATGATATTGGCAGTGTGAAGATACCGAGGTGGATACGTGAGAGAACCGGTAAGCAGTTAGAGTTTGAATTCTCCGCAGGAGCAACCTTCACGGATGACATAAAGAAATATGCCCTTATTGTTCACTGCGGAGCCTGTATGATGAACAGAACAGGGATGCTCAGCAGAATAGAAAGTGCAAACTATCATAGTGTGCCTATTGTTAACTACGGTATTCTCATTGCCTATGTTCAGGGGTTACTTCCTAGAGCTCTTGAACCATTTCCACTGGCTAAGATGATATTGGAAGAAGACCTATAATGCATAATTTACTAGAGAAAGCCTATCAAACGAACGATCTCACAAAAGAGGAAATTACGTACCTCTTAGAAAACATAACGCATACGGACAGAGAGGTCCTCTATAACTATGCACTAAAGACGAAACAGGCGTATTATGGAGATAAAGTTTACTTAAGAGGACTTATAGAGTTTTCAAATATTTGCCGGCAGGATTGTTTGTATTGCGGAATCCGAGCTTCCAATGCGAAGGTGGAACGTTATCGGTTAACCCCGGAAGAAATCTTAGGTTGCTGTGATAAAGGGTACGCATTAGGATATCGGACGTTTGTCTTGCAAAGTGGTGAAGACCTCTGGTATACAGAGGAGATTCTTGTTGGTTTGATTAATGAGATCAAAAAACGTTATCCTGAGGTAGCTATTACGTTATCGATCGGTGAACGGAGCGTCGATACCTATCAAAGACTCTTCACCACCGGTGCAGATCGTTTTCTAATGCGCCATGAAACAGCCTCAGAAGAACTGTATAATAAGTTACACCCAACGATGCGTTTTGAGGATCGCCGTGCCTGTATTAGCGCTTTAAAGGACCTTGGATACCAAGTGGGAGCCGGGTTTATGGTGGGGCTACCTGGACAAACACCTGCTGATTTGGCGGAAGACTTGAGATATTTAGAGGGACTCCATCCGGACATGATCGGAATCGGGCCGTTTATTCCACATAGTGAGACGCCACTGGGGGTGGAAAAGGGCGGGACGATTGAAGATACATTGGTAATGGTGGCACTGGCGCGATTGCTTATTCCAGAGAGCCTTATTCCGGCCACGACGGCACTTGGCACTTTGCATCCGCAAGGTAGGGAGCTAGCCTTGAAAGCAGGCGCCAATGTTGTCATGCCTATTATTACTCCAACGTCAGTAAGAAAACAATACTCACTTTATGAAAACAAGATATGTGGGGATGATCACCCAGAAGATTGCCGATATTGTATAGAGCGTAGAATTCAGGCTGCGGGTTTTGACGTGGATCTGGGTAGAGGAGATAGTTGGCATTTCTCTTCTTGTGTTCAATAGGGTAAGATATACGTACATTTACGCGGAGGTGAAACCATTGAAAGACAAAACTATCTTGGTTGTCGATGATGATAAAAATATTTGTGAACTTCTGGATCTTTATCTTTCCAACGCCGGATTTTCACTTCTTTTTTGTCATGATGGCAGTTCGGCACTTAACATGCTGAAAGAGCAAAAAATAGATCTTGTCTTGCTTGACATCATGTTGCCAGTGATTAATGGGTGGGAAGTGTGCAGTATCATCAGGCGTACAAGCTCGATACCCATCATTATGCTGACAGCCCGGGATATGCTGGAAGATAAAATTCAAGGTTTTGACATAGGAGCAGATGACTATATAGTCAAGCCATTTGAACCCAAAGAAGTCATAGCCCGGATAAAAGCCCGGTTGAAGGAGAACAAGGCAGAGCCTGAACGAGTAGAAGGCATTCTTAAGACAGTCGATCTTGTGGTAGACATCAACAAATATGAAGTATGGCAGGGAGACATGCTGATAGATTTAAAGCCTAAAGAGGTCCAACTATTATACTTTCTGCTAAACAACAAAAATATTGTTTTTTCCAGAGAGCAGCTACTAGATAAGGTTTGGAACTATGATTTTATGGTGGATACGCGTACGGTAGATGTACATATTAAAAGATTAAGAGAAAAATTAGGGGACAACGCTTCATCCTGGAGCATAAAAACACTCCGGGGTGTAGGCTACAAACTTGAGGTAAGATGATGGTTATGTTTAAAAGTATCTTTATTAAACTTCTAGTAACATATCTGGCAATTATCATATCGGTCATTGCTGCTTTGTCACTTTGTATTAGCATGGTTTACAACTGGTATGTTTTTGACCAAAAGCAGAAAGAACTGGAGAAAACTGGGTATTACGTGAGTGAGCTTGTAAACAAGCTGGAGAATAAAGAGATATCCCAATCGGAACTTAATACTTCGCTTGATGCAATGGGTTATATTTCTGATTCGATGATCTATGCGATAAGAATCGATAAAAAAGCACTTGAAAACCCCAAAAGTATACAACTGAGTGAAGACCTTAAAGAAAGCTATTTGCTAAGTGATTTACAGAAGATATTAGACGGAGAGAATGTTTTTCGTAAAAAGCAATATTCACAGAAGTTTGACGCGTATGTGGTTTTTTCAGGAATCCCCTGGAAAACCAATTCAGGCATAACGGGTGCCATTCTTCTATTTTCACCGATCAGCCAGATAAATAGCAACATAACCAAACTTAACCTTGTTATTTGGATTATGGCCTTAGTCCTTATTATCTTAAGTGCTATCGTGATCTATTTTAATTCGCTAAGGATCTCTAGACCCATCAAACAAATGGAACTAGCTGCAGGTAAGCTGGCTTTAGGTGAACACTCTGACGATCTGGTTGTTAAAAGTACCGACGAGATTGGAAAACTCGCTAAATCGTTCAACTACATGAAACATCAGTTAGCCAGTACCGAAAAAATGCGCAGTGAATTCATCGCTAGCGTTTCCCACGATATGAGAACCCCGTTAACCTCAATCAATGGTTTTGTTAGCGGAATGCTGGATGGTATTGTTAAACCAGAGGACTACAACAAGTATCTATTGATCATAAAAGAAGAAACTCTACGACTGACCAAACTGACCAATGATATCCTTCAGCTGGCAAAAATTCAGTCAGGCAGCCTAAAGCTGTTCCGAGAAACGCTCATTGTTAAAGATATATTAGACCCTGTAATAAGCAGTACCAGAGCCTTTATGGAGGAAAAATCCATTAGCTTTGCTTTAGAGTGTGATGATACAATTACGGTATATGCCGACAGAGACAAACTGAAGCAAATACTGATCAATATCCTCGACAATGCAGTCAAATATACCAGCTATGGAGGAGAAATAGGGATTCGTGTAAACGACAAGTCGTCCAGCAGGGAATTTAGGATTCGAGATACTGGCATAGGAATTTCTGCGGAAGAGTTACCGTTGATCTTTGAAAAATTTTACCGAGTAGATAAATCCCGATCGTCACCCAGTGGTACAGGCCTTGGACTAAACATAGCCAAAAGTCTTATAGAGCTTCACGAGGGGAAAATATGGGCTGTGAGCGAAATGGGAACAGGGACTGAGATAATCTTCGAGCTTCCTGAATAATGTTTACATTCCGTTCACAATAAAGGGGCTTTAATTTTACAGAGTGTGTTTATAATCAAATCAGCGTAGAAAAACGTGCTGAAAGACAAACGAAAGGAGCATTGAATTGCGGAAAATAATTGTCATGACAACAATTATTATTTTAACGCTTGTCCTGACAGGATGCGGAAATGGTAGCCAAGTATCAAAACCTAATGAAACAAGCACAAAAACTACGCAGCAAACTGGTAATGATGCTAATCAACAATCTGAAACTAAAGATTCGACTGCAAAGTCTGCTGGTAGCTCTACCTCAAATCAGACAACCGGAGGTACCGCAATCGTTGCCAAGTCTGAAAACATAATGTCCAGCAGAGATAAAGAAGAACTACTTAACCAAGTTGACAAAGAATTAGATTCACTGTTCAGTAACATTAATAACCTTGAAGATGCTCAAGATGCCGACCTTGATTTGAATCAAAAGTAAGGAGCAGATAATATGAAAAAAATTGTTTCCGTAATTTTATTATCCGCAATATTACTTACTGGAAATATTGCATTCGCTCAGGGATCGACACTTTCTTTTGTCAAAAGTAAGATTACTCAGGCCAAAGCTGATTATAGAGCAAAACTTACAGAAATAGCACCTTTACAGGAAAAAATACGCACTGATCGTACGAAAATTCTCAGCCAAAAAGCGGAAGCAAGAGATGCCTATAACAAGGCCAAGAGCCACATTAAGGAGCTTATTAAAAACAAGGATAACTTGACTCCAGCACAGATCGAATCGATTAAGGAAGCATTAAATGTTATCAAACAAGATAAGCAATCTCTTGCAGGTACCATAGGCGAAATTCAAAAGGAAACACTTGATTTAAGAACTGCCAAGATCGAAAAGAACTTTGACGAAGTCACAAATTCTTTGAACAGTATTATTGCCGTACAGAATGCAAGGCTTGAAGATCTCCAAAGGACAATTAGTGACTTAAATAAAGCAGCTAACTTATAAACAGAACATAAGAGGGTGTGATGACTATCAAACGTATATATTTAGCGGGAATGATCGTGTTACTCGTAGTTGTTCTTGCGGGGTGCGGAACCAAAAGTAATGTTTCCAAGTCAAGCCCATCTGTAAATCCGTCAGTAGCTCAATCCTCAAACCAACAAAGTGCATCACAACAAACGCCCCCAAGCAGTAGCAGTACTGCCAAGCAACAAGCCCAAGTTCAAAGTATTAACACTAAAACCGCTCAAGGTCAGGCTGAAGTTGACCAAAAGATTGATCAGCATCTTCAATCTTTGGATAATGCATTAGATTCTCTCGACAAAAGCTTAGGAAATCTTTAAGCCCAGACTGTGCAGTAATAGCTTAGAAAACCCCCGCAGCATCATTGACCGTGCTGCGGGGGTTTTCTATGGGCCTAAATGATTTCCCGCGCTAGAATAATGTTTACATTCTGTTCACAATAAAGGTGTTTTTGTTTTACAGAGAGCTCTTATAATCAAACTATGGTCAGACATAACGAGCAGCTGAAAAACAAAAATTAAAGGAGGATTCAATCTAATCGTGAAATAATTGCCATGACAATTATTTACTATCCCCTTGGTACTTACAGGCCACGTTAGATTCACTCGGCAAAAACTTAGGAAATTGCAATTAATAGGAGGATTTACCGTGAAAAAATTATTAGCTCTGGCAACGACTTTAACTTTACTCCTTACTTTAAGTATTCCTGTGCTTGCTGATGACGCCACGTCAACTACAAATCCAAACCAAGCAAATACCAGCCAATCTTCCCTCACAGGCAAGGCAAAGAAAGCGAATCAACATCAGTTCCAACAATATATGGAACCTATTCGCGAGCTTCAAAAACAAGAGAAACAGATCCGTGAGCAGATCCGTTCTACAAGAAGCCAAGTGCGGCACCAGGTGAAATCTGACAGACAGGCAAAAAACTATACTGCTCTCACGACAGCTCTTGGAGATATGGCTTCTATGCAAGATGACATCATAGGGGTTACAAACGCTACGAAAACATGTTTAACTGATAGGCAGAAATATTATACAGATTGCCAAGCAAAAAATGGCGATGGAATCATCGCTGATTTACTGAAACTCCAAAGTGATATACAAACCAAAATTGCCGCTACACAAAAAGTATTAGCAGACCTTCAGAAAGTTAGCGAGGATCTAAATATTCCCGCACCCGCACCTATTCCTACTCCCACATCTACGACAATTTAATCCACGATAGAACAATATCAACTTCTGGCGACCAAACAACACCGACTGTGCAGTAATAGACATGAATTACCCCCGCAGCACGGCCAACGTGTTACGGGGGTAATTCATGTCTATTCTTTACTTTGCTCACATAGGACCAGTTTTATATTTTTATGGAAAACGAAACGGATCTGAAAAAGTTTCGTATTTTGATTGTAGAGCCTAAAAAGCCGCCTTATGTTACTGAAATTGAAAACAATCTCCGGTCCTTGCAGGAGATGGTGGGCGGAGATATACAGTATGTCGGACTTGACAGGGACACCTTTTTCTACTGCAATGAGGAAGGCAAGCTGTTGGGGCTTCAAGGAAATCGCAAGCTGGATAACGGTGATATTGTGGCGGGGACTTTTATCATCTGCCGTGATGATGGAACAGGTGAAGAAGCTTCGCTTACGGATGAACAAATCAAAAAATACATGCGACGATTTAGGGAACCGAAATTATATACAGTCCAAGAGGTCGAGGACGCGAGCTATGTCAGCGTTAAATCTTACAATAGCAGTGACGAATTCTTGAAGGCTCTTTTTAATGACGAAGATGAGGACGAAGACGAAATGGAGCTATAAATAGCAGGGCTTTTGGGGCTGTACCTAAACGGGTGCAGCTCTTTTTTTATCTGGAGGTGGTTACGCCTGGGGCATAGAAGCATATTCAAATCGGTAGATCGCGAAGGCATTCAGGAAATCGAAGAAAGTGAGGTGGAAATGGCTTGATTTTTCCAATCATTATGATTATGGTGTGCGCTGCCCTGGGGGGCGGCGCTTTTCTTTTCATCAGGCTATCGGACAAAAGGGAAAAACAGGCTGCGGCAGCGGACGGTCAGCAAAAGACAGCCAATGAGTTTGTCAACGTCAAGGACATCAAAGGCAAATATCTCTACACAAGAGACCAACTTGTCCTCTGTTATCTGAAAATAAACTCCATCACCATCGACCTGTTCAGCAAGGGCGAAAAACAGCAGTTGGTCAAGCAACTCACAGCGAGCATGTCCGGCATACAGCACCCCTTTAAATTTCTTGCCGTATCCCGTCCGGTGGACATTACGCCCCTGATCTCCGAGCTGTCGGCGGCGCTTGCCACCTCCGACCCCAAGCAAAAAGAACTTCTCAAACAGGAAATCCTGGAGATGACTACCTTTGCCCTGTCCGGCGAGGTGGTGGAGCGCCAGTTTTACATCGTCCTCTGGGAGAAAGCCGACGAGGGCGCCGAAAAGGAGTTGCTGGTGAAGGCCAAGGAATTTGCGGGAAACCTCGACGACTGTGGGATTGGCTGCGAAATTTTGGAACAGCAGGATATTGTGCGGCTCTGCAACCTCATCAACAACCCCGCCTATATGCACCTGGAGGACACGGACTTTACACCTTCCATTCCCATTTTAGGCGGAGGTGTTGTATTTTGATAGGAATCTCAAGAAAAAAGACCGAGTTTGTACCGGTTAATGAGGCACTGTTAAACGTCATTTCTCCGATGGGGCTTGAAATCAAGAGAAACAGCCTGGTGATCGGTGAAAACACGGGAAAGATTTACGGCGTTGTCCGCTATCCGCAAAAGGTGGATACGGGTTGGCTGAGTAAAATCACCAACATACCGGGCACCCTTGTTTCCATCGGCATCCAGCCGGTGGACAACAGTGCTTTGATTTCAGCCATATCCAAGAGCATTATTCAAAACCGGGCTACCGCCGACGGCGCCAAGGACCCCTTGACCCGGCAGAGAAGCGAAAAAGCCGCAGAGGACGGGGAGCGGATTATGCTTCAGATCGACCAAAATGGCGAAACCGTGGTGTTGATGAGCCTTGTCATCATGCCGGTGGCCCATGACGAAAAAAGCTTTGTCAAGGGATGCAGAAGGGTGGAGAGTGTCGTCAACGTGATGAAATGCAAGGTCAGAACCCTTGCCAACCTGCAAAAAGAGGGCTTGCAGACCATTTCCCCGACCTATCCCGTAAGTCCGGTGGTGGAGAGCATTGTGCAGAGGATTATCCCCATGAGCACCTTTGTGGGCGGCTTCCCCTTTGCAAGCTCCGGTTTCAATGACGGCACCGGGTACTATTTTGCAAAGGACAACAACGGCGGATTGATCATAGTAGACACCTGGAAGCGAGGCAATGACCGCACCAATTCCAATATGGTCATCATGGGCGTGGCCGGTGTGGGCAAATCCACCGCCGTCAAGCATATCGCTTTAGCGGAATATATGAAAGGCACCAAGTTGATTTTCATAGACCCCGAATCGGAGTACCGGGACCTGTGCCTGAATTTGAACGGCGACTGGATTAACGCGGGAGGCGGTGCCAACGGCAAAATCAATCCCCTGCAAATCCGGCCTGCACCCAGGGACAGCGAGGACGAACCGGACGAAAAGGGTGGCAAACTGTACCGGGACGAGGGCAACGGCATGTCGGACATGGCGCTCCACGTTAAGAATCTGGAAATCTTCTTCAATCTCTATCTGCCCAGCCTCACGGACATGCAGAAGGCCATCCTGAAACAGAGCGTCATCGAGCTTTACAACCGGTTCGGCATCTATTGGAACACGGATATCACCACCCTGTCCAACACACAGTTTCCTATCTTCAGTGATCTGCACAAGCTGATTTCCGAAAAAGCGGAAAAGGACAAGAGCAATCCCGTCTATCGTGACCTGGCTTTGCTGCTCTATGATGTAGCCAACGGCAGCGACAGCTTTTTATGGAACGGACACACCGTCGTTGAAACCCATTCCCGCTGCATTTGTTTGGACACCCATTCCCTGCAAAACACCAGCGAAAATATCAAACGGACGCAATACTTCAACCTGTTGACCTGGTGCTGGGAGCAGATGTCCAAAGACAGGACCGAGCGGGTATTGCTCATTTGCGATGAAGCCTACCTGATGATCGATCCCCAGGTGCCGCAGAGCCTTGTGTTTTTGCGCAATGTGGAAAAACGGGCCAGAAAATATGAAGCAGGACTAATCATCATCTCCCACAGCGTCGTGGATTTTCTTTCCCCGGAAATCAAGATGTATGGGCAGGCCCTGCTGGACATTCCCTGTATCAAAGTCATCATGGGAACCGACGGAAAGAATTTACAGGAAACAAAGGAACTTTACAATCTTACCGAAGCGGAGGAAGAATTGCTGGAAAGCAAGAAACGAGGCCACGCCTTATTTGTGATCGGCTCCAAGCGTCTGCACGTCAATTTTGAGATACCTGAATACAAGTTTGACTATATGGGTAAGGCTGGAGGAAGATAAAAGGTACTGCCCAATGAACCGTAAAGGCGCTCCTACTGACAGGAGCGCCTTTTAAATGGAGGTGATTTGATTTTATGGCAATTGATCCGGCAACGGCAAAGCTTCTTGCCCAGGCGGCCTTAAAGCTTGCCTCCGATGAGGAAGCAAGAAAAAGGCTGCTGATGATTATTCTTACACCCTTGCTGTGTGTCGTTCTCATCCTGACAGCCTTCGTTTATATCCTTACCCACCCGTTGGAATTTTTGGGTGAGTTTTTCGATAGCCGGGCCATTGCCGAGGTCGAGCGGCTGCAAAACGACTATGGGATGTACCAGTACCTTGCAGCAACGGATTATGAAAGCGGCGTAACATCCTATAAGAGTGTGATTTTCACCGATGGAGCCACACCGGTGGTCTACTACAACCAAGGAGATGAACGATATAAAGACCCGCCTTACGGGACAGACAACATCGGCGGGTATGGCTACGGTCCCACCGCAATGGCTATGGTAGTATCCAGCCTGACGGGTAAAACGGTTGACCCTGTGGAAATGGCAGAATGGTCTTATGATAACGGGTATTGGGCTCCCGGCGGCGGTTCCTATCATTCCCTTATTCCGGGCGCAGCGAAGGCCTTTGGTTTGCAGGTAGAAGGCTGCCCGGCAAAGGAACCGCAAAAAATTGTTGACGCGCTGTCATCCGGTATGCTGGTGGTTGCCCTGATGGGCAAGGGGCATTTTACGTCCGCTGGGCATTTCATCGTACTCAGGGGCGTGACCACTAAGGGCAAAATCCTGGTGGCCGACCCGGCCAGCAAAAAGCGCAGCGAACTGGAGTGGGACTATCTATCATACTGAACGAAGCCCATAAAAGCGCCGAAGCGGGTGGCCCATTCTGGATTATATCGACATAACAAGCCCTTTACTTTGGTTGAGTATTTTAATACGGAGGTGTGAGCGTTGCTGCTGTATCTTTCAAGTAATGGTAAAAGCGGACTGACCGACTTTATGGAGGGGCAGGAGCTTGTAATAAAGAAGCTCATCGGCAGGTTTTCCTTGAAGCTCTTTGCCGCAAAGGACATGCGAAACTATATAGGCTGCAAGTATTTCCTTGTGGATGTTTCCTGTATAGAGGAACAGCTTGATGATTTCATCGTTGCCCTCCAATCCATGCAAATGATGCTCAATGTGAGAATCATCCCCATCTTGTCGGATATGGTAAATGCAGACGCCTATATCGGCAGGCTGGTGGATATCGGGGTGACGGATATTGTGACCGCCGACAGCATGGACGGTATCAGGGATGAGCTTGCCGAGTGTCTCTCGGAGGATGGTATGCAAAGGTATAAGCGGCCACCGGAAAGCTTTATGCAGGATACAGCCCTTCCTGAAGCCTTGATAGCGAAAGAAATTGTCAAATACAGGTGGAACAGCCGAAATGTGAAGATTGCCATTGCTGGCACACAGCGGCGGAGCGGCGTTACCGTTACCGCCTTTAACCTGACGGCCTGGCTCATTGCAAGAGGGGCTTCCGCCTGCTATGTGGAGACCAATACCAACCGGCATTTGAACTGGATCATCAATATCTATGATGCGGAAAAAGACGGAGAAGCCTATCCTGTCGGTGGTATCGACTGCTACTTTACCAATGAGCTGGATAAGGATTACAACTTCATCATCTACGATTGCGGGGAAATCAAAGAACCACCCACGATATTCAGGGAGGCGGACATCCGTCTGCTCTGCGGAAGCATCCTGCCCCATGAGGCAAAAGACTATCAACAAGTACTAAATGCTTGTAAGGATATGGACATCCATAAATTGGGTCTGTGTGTGCCGAAGCCTTTGCAGGAATTTTGTAGAGAATCATTAAACAAGGAAATTCTGATAGCAGAATCCTCCCATGACCTGTTTGAGAACAATATTAACGGACATATCTATAGGCCAATGGTAAAAAGGTACATTATAAATATATAAGTTTGGTTGAGAATTTGTTGCAGCTTTTGCTATGTTCGGAATTAGATCAGGGAATTAAAGCTGTCACGACTTACTGTAAAAAGAGCCATTACGGATTTTGAAAAGAGGGACATCTTTGCTAGGAAAATAGATGGCGGTAAAAGAAGCGACATGCATTATGTGCTATAATATGTGAAACTCTCTGAAAAATTTTACTTTTACAAAAAAGAAACTTTAGATTGTTAGTTAAAAATAATGCTTTAACACATTCACCGCATGAGGGTTTGTATATTTTGCTAAGGAAGAAATAGATTTTTAGTTTCATATTTAATATGAAAAAGGAGAAAAGTGCATGTTAATTATTTTTGCTGCGATACAAAATAAAGAAAACCGCAGCAGACTAGAAGCTTTGTATGAAGAACATGCTTCTAGGATGTATAAGGTAGCATATAGGATTTTAAATGATGAACATCTGGCTCAGGACGCTGTTCAGGAAGCTTTTATCAATATTTCCAATAATCTTGAAAAGATCGTTGGAACTGACTGTAACAAAATAAAGGCTTTATTCGTTATTATTGTTAGAAACGTTTCCATTGATATCTATCGACTGAGGAGAAAGCAATACAGCGTTTCTATTGAAGAGATTGAAGAAGATTTACCCGAATCGGGACCAAGTGTTGAAGAAATTCTCATGAATAATGAAACATTTACCAGAGTGGCAGAAAAAATTAAGGAATTACATCCGTCTTATGCCGATATTCTTTCGCTTAAATTTTTTTATCACTATGAAGATGAGGAAATATCCCGGATTTTAAATATTACACCCGAAAACATCCGAACACGGCTTCACCGGGCCAGAAAGAGTCTGATCAAATTATTATCACAGGAACAGGAGGCGACAAATCATGAGTGAACACGAATCAGCGAAGGTGCAAGCAAAGGAAAAAATGCTAGAAGCACTCTTCGAATATGCCGCTGCCTGTCATGTCGAAAACATAATCGCTGAGAATCCGATTGAGGATGATCCTGCTCCTGATTTTACCCTTCCGCCCGAATTTGACCGGAGAATGAAGAGGCTGATTGCCAGGCATGACAGAAAAGAAACATTTAACAAAATAAGAAAAAGGACCGTCAGGTTCCTGCCAAAAGCAGCGATCTTTTTGCTGGTCTTGTTAGGAAGTTTTACTATAGTCGTGGCTAGTGTTCAAGCTTTAAGAGTAAAAGCATTAAATATGATTCTGAATATCCAGAATCAATATACCAGCATTCAAACGAAAGATGAAAATAACGGACAAACGAAACAGGCTACCGAGCAAATCCCGCCGAACTGGAGTGGATTTGTTCCCAACTATATTCCCCATGGTTTTAAAATTGTTAAAACAGAAGAACGTGATATGTTAAATGCTATTTATTATTCAAATGAGCAAGGCCAAACCATTCGATTCACCCAGTATCTAAGTAGCGATACAGACTTAAGAGTAGATACGGAAGGTGCCACTGTACAAAATATTTCAATACACAACAGCGATGCACTTTTAGCCGAGAAACAAGGACTTGTCAGTATTGTCTGGAAAGAAGAATTTCTGTTTTCTCTTATAGGAGAAGTAGATAAAGCAGAGATGATTAAAATGGCTGAAAGTACAAGCCGAAAATAAATGAAAATTTTTCAAAAAAAGTGTCACAAAAAGCCGCCTTCTTTCGTTTATTTGTATGAAGGGATAAATGAAGGGAGGTGATTTTTATGAGTAAGAGAGCGGCAACACTCGTCCTGACACTTTTAATTCTTTGCGTGGCTCCCATGCAGGCGTTTGCCCTCGGGACAAATCAAGTAACCAACTCAGAAATAGGACCATTATGGGTCAGCATCACGGAATTCACAAATTCCTTTGAAATTTCCGGCAGCGGACTAGCTCAATTTGATACAAGCCTCTATGCACGTAGCAATATAAACAAAGTAGTCATTAATGCCAGCATTCAACAATACATCAATGGAAGCTGGCAGGCAGTCAATAGCTGGACAAGCACTTCTTACAGCAACAGCGGCTATCTGAATCAAAAGTGGTATGTAATGAGCGGTTACTATTACCGCCTAGTTTCAACCGGAGCAGTTTATCAGGATGATGTACTGATAGAGCAGACTTCTTATACGGGTTCAAGTTATTGGTATTAGGAAAATTTACATGCTTCAATTTCATGCTAATAGCTTACAAATGAATTTAAAACAATTTAACAGCCTCTCGTAATTATGGGAGCGAAAACTGGGGAATTCCCAAAAAATAACTGGGGACTAGCGAAACTCAATGATTTTCCCCAAGACTGCCTAGAGAAATGCGTAAACAAGGATGTCTTACTCATTCAAAGGAGAACTTTGCTAATCTTAAAACGTTGTAAGCGTCACAGTTTCCCTTTTAAAAGACTAAGGATTGTTATAATACTGTAGAGGCGGACGTACCACATTTTAGTAGAACGATGCTGTACAGCTTCCAGCTTGTAGTAGATCTTTTCACGTTTGTTCGAGCGCTCAATGGATGAGCGGCGTTTGTAAATCGAGATCCATTTGTCCGAGTCACGCAGCGTCTAAGGGAACAGTCGTAAGTCGTCCTTCGAGTGGGTATGGTAGGTATGTCCGTACTTGGCATTAGAACAAGGAGCGGCGCAGGGATTTTCAGTACCGAAGGATAGCGCACAGCGCCATTTTTGACGATTCTGGAGATTGTCGCGGCCATTAGGTTTCATCTAAGCCAGCTGAGCAAATGGGAACCTCCTTTGGTGAAATCCGGATATCTCCTCCGGTCTTAGTGTTATTCTTACTTCGATATGTTCAGATCAATAAATGGCTCAGCGTTTTGGTGATCTATTAGGAGATAAATGGCTTCGGCATCATGAGCAGCATCCAACAACATTTTCTCCACCGTGCACAAGGTAAACTGTTGCTTGAATTCAACCGAAGTGACCACCAAACTGACAAAATCGTGTCTGGAAGCAGGTTGCAGTCTTAGATCAGTGGTCTGAAAGTTGAATTTATCTCTTGCGTGCTGCTTATTTCTTCATCATGCTTCTTAATTCAACCTTCAGATCCCATTTCCCTGCTTATTTGAGAATCTTTGAAGGTTTTTGCAGTTAAATCAGGTATATGTTTTTTAAACAGGTTTTTATTTGGATTCCAGCAGATATTTTGGAATTTTAGATATTTCCGTGTATTTAATGGTTTTCCATTGAATAAAGGAGTCTTCAGATCAATAAATACCCGCAAAGTAGCCTTGATCTGAAGACCTAGCCCCTACACATTATTTAGTAGGTTGCTTATATTGTAATCAAACTGCGAATATTTGTGAAGGGAGATTTATATACAAAGGAGGTAGGATTTTCGAAACGACATAGTAATGCTGGGAGTTTTACAGTTCTGTGCTTGGTACAAAATGTTAGATTCGAAAGGAGATTTTATTATGAAAATCAAACGTCTAGTAAGTATTGGTTTAGCAATATGTTTAACCCTCGCTTTTAGTACTACTGCTTTTGCAGCAGAACAAAATGGTAAAATAACAAACAATACATCAGTTACTACTACTAAAAAGGCTGACTCAATAATAACTCCTAACTTTGCATCATTACATCCGGTTCTCTATGGTTATACAGGTGTCGCATGGGTCACTGCAGAACCAACTTTATTTGTAAGATCTGGACCTGGAGATAGCTATACAGCTGTTGATTTATTATGGTATGGCGACCAAGTTATTGTTTCTAGTACTACCTCAAATAATTGGGCATATATCGGTAATGGTTACAGCTCGGGTTATTACTTGACAACGGTTTTTGGGGATATATGATACCCGTGAATGGATGTTATGTTTGATTCTTTATTTAAGAAGCTTATTGCAAGCCAGCACCTAAAAGTGCTGGCTCGCAACGAGTGTAGACCCAGAAAATTTCACACTATGAGAGTAACTTATTCTATAGAGGATGAGAAAATGATGCGATGAGCCGTATGCCTTAATAGGGTGCGGCATGTCGTGCGCAGAAAGAATTGTCCGATCATCGGACCAATGTCCTTGGAAATACGTTGAGAACAACGCCTAACCTAAATCTGAAAAGAAGAGGGAAAAACAGCATGGCGTTAAAGCGTGGATGAATCGAAGATGGTGTAGATGCAGGCCGCGCAAGTTCTGCTCGATATGGTAAAAGCTACACTGCCTAAACCTAAATGACCAGGGATGGAAGGGCACATCTAGGGATACACCGTCTAAATACTCCCTACTTATCGCATATTCGAAATCTCCTTTTGTTCGAAGAAATCCAAGGCGATAAGCCATTGAACAGTGAGTTCAAGTAAGGTCATGAGTGGGAACCTAAGTCGAGCTATAACGTTCTTTCTGTGAAAAACATGGGATTGCCTAAGGGGGGAGACCCCTATGGTAACGGAGCCAAAGTGGCTGTTGTAATGATGGCTGCACAGGCGGACTTTAATATGTGCCGCTGGATCGTTTGTACCACCAAACGGGTAACCAAGTCAGTGGGAGATCAGGAAAAGGAAGACAGGTGGTTACGATATTAGTAACTTGGAGGTGTGCGTAATGCAAAAGGCCGAAAAAGTGCTGGATATCATCAACGAAAGTTGACTGCTAATCACTAGCGAGCGGAGTGCCAAGGAAACTGGCACGCTCCGTTCTGAGAGGGGTGATAGGAAAAGTGCTGTCTTTCGGATAGTAACTTGCTGGTCACCAACTCTACGCACGTACGCTTCCGTCGAGGAGCATGGGCGGAAACGCCCCCGTGTTTACTCAAGGAGGTAATCTTTTGATTAAAAGAAAATTTGTTTTAATCTTTATTGGTATGGTTTGCTTGGTATTTCTCACGAATTTTTTTATGTCTAAACCTATAGAGACTAAATTTAAAGAAACAGCAGTTATTTATTCGGAAGAAAACGCAATGACTATGAAAGAAGCCATTGCAATGGGGTACGAATATATAAGAGAAATATCCACAGATGCCAATTTGGCTATGATTATGAGTGCTGATGCGAAAGGTAAACAGACGACCAAGTCTGGGGGATCTGGAAAAAGAACGATCTGGAATTTGTTATTTATAGATCCAAAATCAACTAATGCCAACAATGATGGTACAACGACTGCCTATTCGATTCGAATTATTGATGGTAAAGTAACTAATTGTGAAGGTACGAAAGCTGGTAATAATATGAGAATTGAAGATTCTGATTTGATCCTTGATTCCAGCGATGCAGTAAATATTGCAAAGAATCAGAAATCATTAAACCCGGGCAAGGATTGGGCAATTGGATATCATTTTCAAATGATGTATGTCCCTATTGATGAAAAACAAAAAACCCAGAGACTAATAATTGAAGTAGTTGGATTATCGCCAAACGGTAACTTTGCGCATGTTGATATTGATGAAAAAACTGGACAAATAGTAAAAGCAATTGAAATGATGCCTAATGATGATAAAGGTAATGCCACATGGAAAGATTTTTAATGCATAATGATGATTCCAGTGCAGAAAGTCTTAAAATGATATTAAATCATAATTCGTAAGCACTAATTCGCATTGGAAATCCATAAGTTGATTACTCCCTATTCCGGAAACACCGATCACAAGTGGGTTTGAAGGGTTTGGTCAATCGGTGGAGTATAGCGATGAGCAACTTTTTTAGATGGTCTAGAAAAGTTTTTAGGGGGGTATCCGCTTAGCTCCACCTGCGTTATAATGTAAGGGTAAATTTCTTTCGAAGATGGTGGAACCATGAAATTAGTATCAGGCCGTGACTACCCAAATACGTACCGAGAATTTGTGAAAAT
>Ga0307377_10000175_pt1 | contig 87737 bp, 84 predicted proteins | sample TR3MG_FD_202535 | JGI IMG/M metagenome (GOLD analysis project Ga0307377, IMG submission 202535) | Soil microbial communities from Risofladan, Vaasa, Finland - TR-3 | ecosystem: Environmental > Terrestrial > Soil > Coastal area > Acid sulfate soil | place: Finland: Risofladan, Vaasa | collected...
CCGCGCCACGCACCGTGCTCAACCCCCTGTTCGCCGTCAACTACTATGACCGGGAGCTCCGCAAGGATCTGGCGGCGTTCCGGCGCGAGAGCACCTGCTTCACCCGCAACGTTGCCAACGGGCTGTCGCGCTTCGCCTGCCACATGGCCTACCACAACTACCAGAAGCCGTACCGTGTCGAATCGGTACAGACCGACGCTTCCGTGCACGCGGAGAAGGCTGGGATCGACCCCAAGGCGATCAGGGCACAGCTTGCGAGGCTCTATTCCGACCGGCCGTTCATCAGCCAGCACAAGCCAAGTGACGAGGCTGCTAGGATTTGGCTCAAGCAGGCCGCCACTCCACTGAAGAAGAAACCCGACCGGCTCCCCGCATATGCCGGGAGGGGGTGGATGCAGGGTTCGACTAACTAACCAAGGATGTCAGCCGCGGCTTGTGCCATCAATGTGGCGCGCATTGCCTCGAACGTATGCTCCTGCGATATCGCTGTCTCGGTTCCATCGAAGCAATCCCGGATGAACTTGCCAAAGAACACGAAACCGACCTTGCCGGTCACCTCATACTTGTGTTCCCCGACCTTGTCCACGACATATACATGGTCCCCATCAGGCGAACAGGCAACATCGATGTATTTGCGTATCTCTATCGTGCCAGTTGTACCGATGATGAAGACCCTGCCATCGCCCCATGCGCCCAGTCCATCAGGCGTGAACCAGTCGACGCGGAAATAGCATGTGGCTCCGTTGTCGGCAAGCAGGTTGCCGTCGCCATAATCGTAAAAATTCGGCTTGTCCTTGTTCGCGTAGTTTGCAAGCGTGCTGTGCATGACGCGAATCGATCTGGCTCCACTGTAGGCAAGGAACTGCTCAACCTGGTGGCTACCCAGATCAGTGATGATTCCACCATTCTGGTCCTTCTCGAAGAACCAGTCCGGCCTGGAAGCCTTGTTCAGGCGATGCGGAGCCAGGATGGTCACATGGACCACCCGACCTATGGCGCCCTGCTGTATCAACTGCCCCGCGAAAACGGCGCCTTCCACATGCAGGCGCTCACCAAAATAAATTGCGTACTTCCGACCCGTCCTGGCGCACGCTGCCTTCGCCAGTTCAAGCTCATCGAAGGTGAGCATGCCTGGCTTGTCGACGAAAAAGTGCTTGCCGCTTTCCATCACCCTGATGCCCAGGGCAGCCCTGTCGCATGGCCGTATTGCGCTCGCTATCAAGCGACAGGAGGAGTCGTTCAGTATGTCATCTTCACGCTTCGCCACGATTGCCTGCGGATACCGCTGCACGAAGGCGGCGACTTTGGACGCATCCTTGTCATAGACTTTCGTCAGGGTCGCGCCCGCCTCCACGAGTCCGTTGCACATGGCATAGATGTGCCCATGATCGAGCCCGATAACGGCAAACATGAATTCTCCCGCTCCGCAGACCGGCTCGGGCCTGGCTTGCGACACAGGCGCATAATTCATGCCATCACTTTTCTGCATCACAGCGAGCCGCCTACCGATATGCCAGAATCCGCGTAGCTTGTGACGCTCGCTGTCTTCTGATGGAACCGGGTCGCCTTGGTCATGATCCCGGCTCTTGTATAGAAAGAATCTTTGTCGGTCATCGGCAGACTGACCGGCGCACCGCTGAAGGCGCTCTGATACACAGCCGAAATGAACTCGATGGTCCTGCGTCCGGCCACCCCGCTGACGAGAGGTTCGCAGTCATTCTCAATGGCGCTGACCATGTCATCGATCTGCCCTTCGTGCGCCGTATATACCGGTTCCGGCAAGTCTGAGAATAAGGCTTCCAGCTCGAGCCGCTTCGGCTCGTCGGCTTCGGGATAGCCATTATCCAGCTGTCGGCTCACCGATATCTTGTGGGGAATCTCGATCGAGCCGTTGACACCATCGATGATGAAGCGCTGCTCCTCACCATGGTGCAGCAGCGAGGAGACGAGGGTGCCGACCGCGCCGTTCTTGAAACGTATCGTGGTGATGGAAAGATCCTCTACCTCGCTGTTGCCATGGTTGCGGTTGGAGACTATGGCACTGACCTCCTCCACTTCACCCATCAGCCAGAGCAGGAGATCGATGTGGTGCACGGCGTGTATGAAGGTGCAGCCACCGCCCTCCTTCTCCCAGGTTCCACGCCACCAGAGGTCATAGTACTTGCCGCCGCGCCACCATAGCGAGCTGGCCTGGGCGAACAGCAATTCTCCAAGCGCGCCTGTCTCGAGCATACGTTTGGTGCGCATGATGTCCGGCTTGAAGCGGTTCTGTGCGACGACAGACAATTTGGCCTTGCCCCTTTCCTGGGCTGCCAGCATGCGGTCGCATTCCTCAAGCGTTGGGGCCATCGGTTTCTCGCAGAGCACATGCTTGCCAGCCAGTAGAAAGTCCACGGAGACATCGCAATGCAGAGCCGGTGGCAGACAGATGGACACCAACTGTATATCGGTCCGATCGAGCAAGTCATGGTAGTCCGCCACCGCCTCGCAATCGAGTCGGTATTTCTCGGCCTTCTGCTTGGCCTTTTCCGGAAGGATATCGACCACGGCCCTGATGGCACAGCGGGCACCCAGGCTTCGGTACGCCTCGATATGGTAGCCGGCAATATCGCCGGTTCCTATGATCGCTATGCCTATCATGGGCGGCCTGCCAGCTTCTTGATGAGGCGCGGCAATCCAGTCTGCGATATGATCATGAAAGCGATAACGATGAGGAACACGACGCAGATCGGCCGGGCAAGCATCGGCGTCAGGCTACCATTCGATATGATAAGGGCGCGACGCAGATTGGAGTCAGCCATAGGCCCCAGAATGACGCCGAGCAGGAACGGCGCGGAGGGAATGCTCGTGGCTCGCAGCAATAATCCCACGATCCCGAATATGAACATCATGCGCACATCAAAATCATTGTGGTTTATAAGGAATGCTCCGATGACGCAGAGCACATAGATGATGGGCATCAGGATCTTCTTGTTGATGCCCAGGATCTTTACTGAAAATTTCGCTATGCCAAGCGCCAGGAACCACATCGCCAGAGCCGCAAATACCAGGTAAATGGCTATCTGGTAGACGAATTGCGGACTCTCGGTCATCAGGAGCGGGCCAGGCCTGTACCCGTGCATCAGGAAGGCTGCCAGCAGCACGGCTGCCGGAGCGGAACCAGGGACTGCCAGGGACATCACGGGGATAATCGCGCCGCCGATGCACGCGTTGTTGCCCGTCTCCGCAGAAATGACGCCGAGTTCGTTGCCCTTGCCAAAGCTGTCCGGATCCTTGCTGCTCGACTTGCTGGCCCAATACGAGAGCCAGCCGCCGACGTCCTCACCGACACCGGGGATGATGCCGACACCGACACCGATGAGGGCCGAACGCACCACGGCGAACCAGTTCTTGCGTACCTTGCGGAATCCATCCTTCATCCTGAACGACGTCATCTGCAAGACCTTGGCATCGACCTGGGTAAAGGATTGCACAATCTCCGGAAAGCCAAACAGGCCGATCATCACGGGGATGAGCTGGATGCCACTCATCAGATTGACGTTGCCGAACGAGAAGCGCGGATACGCGTTTACCGTATCCATGCCGATCATGGCGACGAGCAGGCCCAGAATGCCGCTTATCCAGCCCTTCAGTACATTGCCGTTGGAGGTAAGGCTACCACATATCATGATGCCAAAAATCGCGAGCAGGAAAAACTCCCATGATGTAAACTTGAGCGCAAAACTTGTCAGGAGCGGCGTCAGGGTCAGCACGCATATGACGCTGAACAGGGTTCCAAGTGCAGACACGGTGACCGCCAGGAATATCGCGTGTCCCGCCTCGCCTCGTTTTGCCATCGGAAAGCCGTCGAGGGCGGTGGCCGCGGATGCCGGCGTCCCCGGTATATTTAGAAGGATAGCGGATTGACACCCACCTGATATTGCGCCGACATAGATGCCAATAAGGGCTATCAGGGCAGGGCCGGTGGGAAATCCGTATGTCAGGCCAGTCAGGAGCGCTATGGCCATCGTCGCGCTGAGCCCGGGCAATATGCCCATGATGAGACCGGCGAGCGTCGCCAGTATCAGGACCAATAAATTGAACGGCTGGAAGACCGATGCGGTCGCGGCCAGCATATATTCAAGAGCCATGTAAAGACCTCCTCCCGATCAGGGCAGCTGTACTCGAAAGCCAACCTGGAAAAAGACGACAATGACAGCAACCGTGCATGCGGAAATCAAGAGTCCCCGGAGGAGCCTGGTCGCCTTCAGGTATGCCATGATGCCGACCAGAAATATAAATGAAGAAATCCAGAATGGAAGCAGCTTGAAGAGCACGAATGAATAGATAAACATGATGGCCATGCCGATCAGTGAAATCGCGGTATCCTTGCTGTGTGCTTTTTCGCGGCCCCAGACCCTCATTTCGGCCATTCTGGCATCAAGGCCGCCGTCTTTGAGACTCGCGAACAACAGCAGAAGGCTGCAGCCTGTCAGGGCGACGCCCAGTATGATGGGCAAGAATCCCGGCCCATCGTAATAAATGCCACCGACATCCTTGTTTATCGCGACCCCGGCGAAGAAGACATAGATTCCCAACGCTATCATCACGCAGGAGGCCATGAAATCGAAAAGCTTATTGGTCTGCATCGAACAACCATCCCTTGTGGCGCGCCGATCCGCATGGACCGGCGCAAATCGAAACTTACTTTCTCTTGATGTCGAATTTCTCCGGAGATATTTTGGCTACACCGGCGTCAAAGAGAATCCAGCTTACGGTGGATGCGAGATTTTCTACGTACGTCTGCGAGGCATCACGGCCCATGGCGTTGACGACGAAGCCCTTGCTCTTGGTAAAGTCGAGGAAGCTCTGGCTCTTGACCGCGTCATTGAAAGCGGCGTCGAGAACCGCCAGCTTGGCAGCGGGCAGACCCTTGGGAATGGCGATGCCGGTGGTCTCGCCCATCGGCAGGTAGGCCTGAGCGGCAGGAAGCAGTTTCCCGATGCTTGGGATGAGCGGTCCACCAGCTATCTGGATATCATCCTTTGCAAAGCACGCAAGTGCACGGAGCTTTCCGGCCCTGATCATGTCCTCGGTCTCGACGAGCAGCTGTGTCGTAAAATCAACTTCTCCAGACAACACGGCGACGATGGCCGGAGCTCCGCCCGGATAGGAGACGAGCTTGTACTCTATCTTGGCCGCCGCCCTGAGAACCTCGGCGCCGATGTGGCCGCCACTGCCTGGGCCCGCCGTGCCATCGGTTACCTGACCCGGCCTTGCCCTGAGGTCGGCAAGGAGGTCGTCAAGCGTCTTGTAGGGAGAGTCCGCCCTGACCGCGATGACATTCGGTGTAAAGGTTGCAAGCCATATATCCCATTCGCGGAATGTCTTGGTCGTCGTTCCGAGTACGGGCATCGACGAGAAAGCCAGCATGCCGTTGGCCAGCATGGTATAGCCGTCAACCGTGGAGCCCGCTACGATGTTTGAACCCGTGGCACCACCGGCACCCGGTGTATTTGTGACCGTGATGGCTACGCCCAGCTTGTTGCCCATGGGGGCGGCCAGCGCGCGGGCTGTCAGGTCTGTCGATCCACCCGGATTGTACGGTACCGTCAGCGAAATATCGCGAGTCGGATATGCCTCTACCTTGTCTCCCATCGCGAACGCCGACATCGCTGGAATCGCCAGGAGCGCGATTGCCACAGCGACGATCAATAACGTTTTTCTGTCAAAGATCATGTTGCCTCTCCTTATCGCCTATCGCATATACAGTGTCGCCCTCAACGAGGGTACATTCCTGTATTATGTGTCTGACGGGAACCTTGCCGTCCCCGTTTATCACCTCGAGCAAGAGATTTGCCGCCTTGCATCCCAGTTCGTAATCGCCTTGGTCCACGTGCGTAAAATTGTTGCGGCCCGCGCTCGCCCACTCGGGTGAGCCGATGATGACAACCGATTTCGCCTTCGGGATGTCCACTCCCAGGTCCATGAGGCAACGAATGCCACCCTTGGCCTGTATGTTGTATCCGTACAGTATCGCGGTGATGTCCGGATGCTCCTCGAGCAGCTCTTTGGTCATGCGGTAGCCCTCATCAGGCGTAAAGCCGCCATCGATCGCAACGAAGGAATCGGCGTCTATGCCGTGGTCGCGTCCGGCATCGAAGAAAGCCTGCTGGCGGGCAACAAGGTCGGGTATGCATGAGTCCCAGCCTATGAAGCCGATATGCCGGTGTCCCTTGTCTATCAGGTGCTCGGTCGCGACATAGCCGCAACGGTAGTTGCTGGTCGTCACCCAGAAGAAATCGTCGAGGCCCTCGAGCGGGCGGTCGACCATTACGATGGGTACGCCCATCTTGCGGAGATGCACGGTATTCGCCGTGCCTTCGCGGGTAGGCGTCAGCACATAGCCGTCGACGCGCTGCTGCTGCATCCTGTTCAGGATTGTTCGCTCCCGCTCGGCATCATCGAAGGTGTTGCAGATGGACAATATGTAGCCATGCTTGTCAAAGACCTGCTCGACTGCAAGCACGATGCGTGTAAAAAACTGGTTCTCGAACTGCGGTACCAATACGGCAATGATCTTGCGCTTCTTGCCCCGCAGGCTGCTGGCTCCGCTGCACTTGATATAGTTCAGTTCGGTGGCGGCATCGAGCACCCTCTGTCGCATTTCGGAGCTGATATAGCGATTTCCCGACTCGCTGAGCACATACGATGCGGTGGCAGCGGTGGTTCCTGCCTTTTCGGCAACATCCTTCAGGGTCGCGTAGTGCTTCTTCATGTCACTCCGATCACGACAAGCAATCGATTGCATAAGTAAACGATTGCCTGTGACGACGAACCTAAACCCGTTTCTTCCTCCTGTCAATAAAAAGTTTTACGCACTAAGATAGAAAAATACCTGGAGGGATGCGAAATGCGCTATGGCTGTTGTCTGAACTGGGTCGCGCGCGGCGTCGACGGAACGGGAGCCGAGGCCGCTCCCATCCTCGCGAAGGCGGGATACGATTACGTAGAGCTGTCCATGAACCACCTGATGCGACTTGAGCCCGCGGAGCGGGAACGCGTGCTGGCTCCAGTCCGCGATTCCGGGCTGCCCTGTGACGCCTGCAACAACTTCCTGCCCGCATCTATCAGGCTGACTGGGCCCGACGCGGACCATGCAACGGCACTCGAGTACGCGCGCACATCGCTGGAGCTTGCGCGATCCTTGGGAATCGCCATCGTGGTATTTGGAAGCGGCAAGGCGCGCAACCCGCCGGAAGGGTACTCACTCGAGCTTGCCAGGGATCAGCTTGTTTCTTTCGCGCGGACCCTCGATCCGATAGCGGCGGACAACGGCATAACCATAGCAATGGAGCACTTGAACCGTGGTGAGAGCGATATCCTGACCAGCTTTGCCGACATGGTGCGCTTCGTCCGTGAGGTGGACAGACAGCGCATACGCATACTTCTGGATACCTACCACCTGGAACTGGAAAAAGAGCCGCTGGAAGATGTGCTCCAGGGAGAAGGAATACTCATGCATACCCATACCGCCCGCCTTGCCGGCCGGACCTGGCCACAGCGAAGCACGCCGCAACTCCGCGGAATATTCAGCGCGCTGTCAGAACTTGGGTATGACGGCCGCATGAGCGTCGAGGCGTCTACTGAAGATCTGGAAGCAGATTGCGCTGGTACTCTGGCGCTGTTGCGTAGCCTGGAGAAGGAATACGCTTCAAGAGCGGCGCTATGATACCAGGCACTTGGGACCGTGGCCTATCAGGTCGGTCCGGCCCGCAAGCCTGAGCGCTTCAAGTACCAGTGAGCGGTTCTCCGGCTTGTTGTACTGGAGCAAGGCTCGCTGATACGATCGGTCCTTGGCCCCGCGGGCCACATAGACCGGTTCCATGGTCAGCGGGTCGAGCCCGGATCGATATATAGCGGTCGCCAGGGTTCCGGGCGTCGGGTAGAAGTCCTGTACCTGGTCGGGCACGAAGCCGGAGTCGCGCAAGTATTCAGCCAGCTCCACCGCGTCCGCCAGCTCGGAACCGGGGTGTGACGCGATAAAGTACGGAACGATGTATTGCTTCAGGTCAAGCTCGGTGTTGATTGCTGACCACCGTTTGGCAAAGGCCTCGTAGATTGAGTGCGGCGGCTTGCCCATCAGCGCCAGCACCCGCGCCGACACATGCTCCGGCGCCACCTTGAGTTGCCCCGAGACATGGTGCTCGGCAAGCTCGCGCAGGAATGTCTCATCCTTGTCGGCCATGACATAGTCGAAGCGGATGCCGGAGCGCACAAACGCCTTCTTGACACCGGGCACGGCGCGCACGGCCCGCAACACGTCGATATAATCGCGATGGCTCACCTCGAGCGAAGGGCACGGTTCCGGAGTCAGGCAACGACGATCGACGCAGGCCGAGCCTTGAGCCTGTTTCTTGCACGCAGGCCCCCTGAAATTGGCCGTAGGGCCACCGATGTCATGGATGTACCCCTTGAAGCCAGGCAGTCGCGTCAATTCCCTGGCTTCCGCGACGATCGAGGCCTTGGAGCGGCTTGAGACGATGCGCCCCTGGTGAAAAGCCAGTGCGCAGAACGCGCACGCGCCATAGCAGCCGCGGCTTGAGGCAATGCTGAACTTGACCTCGGTCAATGCCGGCACGCCCTGGTATCGGTCATACGCGGGATGCCAGGCGCGCTCGAAATGCAGGTCATAGACCGCGTCGAGCTCCGCGCGCGACAAGGGCTGTTGCGGTGGTTCCTGCACCACAAATTGTCCTGCCGCGACTTCGCACAGGTGGCGCGCGCTGCCGGGATCGGTGTTGCGGTACTGCGCGGCGAACGACTCGGCAAAGGCTCGCGGATCTGAAGCGGCTTGTTCGTGGTCGGGAAGACGAATGGCGACTGCCGGTATGTCGGCCTCCTTCGATGTGCGCCAGACTGTGCCGCGAATGCCGCGCATGCTGGCAGGATCGAACGTCGAGCCAGCGGACTGCGCCAGGCGGGCGGCCACCTCGACGATGGCTCGTTCGGCCATGCCATAGACAACCAGGTCGGCCTTGGCGTCGAGGATGATGGGCTTGCGGACGGTGTCTGATACATAGTCGTAGTGTGACAGGCGGCGCAGCGATGCCTCGAGTCCGCCGGCGATGACAGGCACACCTTTGTACGCTTCGCGGCACTTGCCAGCGTACACGATGACGGCCCTGTCCGGGCGGGCGATCGTCGGTTTGCCGTTGACCATGTACGAGTGCATCGAGCCATCAGGGGCCCTGCACAACAGCGGATCGCCGCCAGGCGCGTATTCATCCTCCGAGCGTGGCTTGCGGTTGGCGGTGTACTTGACCACCATCGAGTCTATCGCTCCGCCAGCGACTAGAAAGGCCAGCCGCGGCCTTCCCAGTGCCCTGAAAGACTCCACGTCTGAAGGGTCGGGTCTGGCTAGAATGCCCACGCGGTAGCCATGGCTTTCAAGCAGGCGCCCTATCAATGCAACCCCGAAGGATGGATGATCGACATAGGCATCGGCGCTGACGATTACAAAGTCGACGGAGTCGAGTCGCTGGACCGCAAGCTCGGAGCGTGTCGTGGGCATGAATGGCATGCTTCCAGTATAGCGGTTCAATGCCGACCTCGTCGATCAGGTTGCGATTCGCGATGGACGACTTGACTATGGACTCTGACAACAATATAGTTAGGTTTACTAACTATTAGGAGTACTATCATAGTCGACAAAATCACTGATGACACGACCGCCAAGGATCAGACCCGACTAATCGCCGAGCGCCTGTTCGAGGCCATTCGCACGTTTGGCCCACTCAGCCGTGGCCCCGGCTTCGGCTCCCGAGTACGCCGCGGCGAGTTCCAGGTGCTGCATTGCCTGTCCCACGAGCCTGACGGCGCACGGGTGGGAGACTTGGCCTCACGCCTCGGTGTACGCCCGCCGACAGTAAGTCAACTGCTTGATACCATGGTCGAGCGTGGCCTTGTGGAACGCTACGCCGACGAGCATGACCGCAGGGCCACACGAGTCAGGTTGTCACCTCAGGGACTGGCCCAGACGGCCCGGTTCCGCGAACACGCGCTCGACGAGGTCGAGGCCGTCGTCGAGTTTATGGGGGCCGACGACAGCCGCCTCCTCGCGGAATTGCTGACCAAGGCATCGGGCTTCATGGCGGCTCGCCATGGTTATGCCTGCAAGGGCCGCTGCCCGCACCATGATTCCACGGAGGAGTCGAATAACCCATGCTGAAACTATTCAAATTCCTGAAACCATACTGGCCGTCGATCATCGTCGCGCTCGTACTGACATTCGCCAACTCGATGACTGACCTGAGCCTGCCAGCGATGATGTCGTCGATAGTGGATGATGGAATCGCCAAAGGCAACATCGCGATGATATGGAGCACCGGTGGCCTGATGCTGCTCGTCTCGCTCGTCGGCATTCTGGCCAGCATCGTGGCGGTCTTCCTCGCCTCGCGCAGCTCGATGGCCTTCGGCCGTGACCTGCGTTCGACTGTGTTCTCTCGTGTGTCATCGTTCTCGCTGCGGGAGATGGATGCCTTCGGTGCGTCATCGCTGATAACCAGGACGACCAACGACATCACGCAGGTGCAGCAGGTCGCCTTCATGATGCAGCGGATGATGATCCGCGCCCCGCTGATGGCAGTGGGCGGCCTCGTGATGGCGCTCACAACGGAGCCCAAGCTTTCCTGGATCCTGCTCATCATCATCCCTATCATGAGCCTTGCCATCATCGGCCTGGCCATCAAGGGCATGCCGATATTCAGGGTCATCCAGTCCAAGCTCGATGCGCTGAACCGCGTTATGCGGGAGAACCTCGCCGGCATACGCGTTGTCAGGGCATTTGACCGCATCGACCACGAGCGGGCCCGTTTCGGCGCGGCCAATGCTGACCTCACCGCGACCACCCTCAAGGTCAACAAATTGATGGCCATCCTGTCCCCATTCGTGATGCTGGTCATGAATGTTTCCACAATCGTGATCGTATGGTTCGGCGGGCTGGGCATGGGCGCCGGCGACATCAGGATAGGTTCGCTTATGGCCTTCATCCAGTACACCACGCAGATCATGTTCTCCGTGGTCATGGTCTCGGTGATATTCGTGATGGTACCGCGCGCCTCCGTCTCGGCCGGGCGCATCAATCAGGTACTCGACATGGTTCCGGAAATAGTCGACCCGCCCGCGCCTCGGTTCCCCGAATCACGGGCCGGTGTTGTCGAGTTTCGCGATGTCAGCTTTGGTTATGGCGGCTCGGCCGAGCCGGCGCTCAAGGGCATCTCCTTTGTCGCGAGGCCCGGCGCGACCACCGCGATCATCGGTGGCACCGGCTCGGGCAAGAGCACGATCATCAACCTGCTGGCGCGATTCTACGATGTCGATTCAGGCGCCGTGCTTGTCGACGGCGTGGACATACGGCAGATGTCTCAGGAGGATCTACGGGCAATGCTGGGGCTCGCTACCCAGCGGCCAATCCTGTTCACCGGCAGCATCGCGGACAACCTTCGTTTCGGACATGAGGGCGCGACAGACGAGGTGCTTGCGCGCTCCGCGGAAGTCGCACAAGCTTCCGCGTTCATAGCCGAAAAAAAAGGGGGCATGGAAGCCCATATTGACCAGGGTGGCGTCAATGTATCGGGAGGGCAGAAACAGCGACTGGCAATTGCCAGGGCATTGTCGAAGCAGCCCTTGATATACCTGTTCGACGATACCTTCTCGGCGCTCGACTTCAAGACCGACGCCAGGCTGCGCGCCGCGCTCCGGAAGCAGACCGCGAGCTCCACCGTCATCATAGTCGCCCAGCGCGTCGGTACCATTCGTGATGCCGACCAGATTATCGTACTCGATGAAGGGCGAATGGTCGGCGTGGGCAAGCATGCGGAGCTGATGCGGACATGCGAGGTGTACCGCGAGATAGTCGCGTCCCAGATGAGCGCGGAGGAGGCCGTATGAGCCAGCAGGATTCAGACAACAAACCCACGATGAAGCCCGCCCAGATGCTGGGTCGCGGTCCGGGAAACATGGGCAGGCCAACGGAGAAGGCAAAGGACTTCAAGGGTAGCCTGCGGAGGCTCATCACGTTCCTTCGGCCCTACCGGGTTTCGATAACGGTGGTGCTGGGTATGGCTGTACTCAGCACGGTATTCTCGGTACTTGGCCCGAAGATACTGGGCAATGCCATAACAATCCTGTTCAATGGCGTCGTAAGCGTAGCCCAGCATATGCCCGGCGCGTCGATCGACTACTCCAGGGTCAGCATCATACTGCTCTGGCTCCTGGGCCTGTACCTGGTTTCAGCGGGTTTCAGCTACGCCACACAGCTGGTGATGGCGACCATATCACAGAAAACCGTGTACGCGTTCCGCACCGCCATCAACGACAAGCTGGCCCGACTGCCACTGTCATTCTTTGACAGCCGCGCGCACGGCGACATCCTGTCGCGCGTCACCAACGACGTCGACACCATTGCAAACACGCTCCAGCAGAGCCTGGTGCAAATCATAACATCGCTTGTCACCCTGGTCGGCAGCGTCGCGATGATGATAACCATAAGCTGGCAGCTGTCGCTCATCGCCATTGCCACCCTGCCACTCTATTTCTTCGCGACCACCCTCGTCACCAAACGCTCGCAGAACTACTACAAGAGCCAGCAACGTCTGCTGGGCCAATTGAGCGGCCATGTCGAGGAGATGTACTCGGGCCATCCCGTGGTAAAGGCCTTTGGCTATGAGCGCGAATCGGTCAGGCGTTTCAACGATGTCAACGACAAGCTGTACGATGTGGCCTGGAAGGCCCAGTTTGCAAGCGGCGTGATCATGCCCGCGATGAGCTTCATCAACAATGTCGGCTACGTCCTGATCGCCGCCATCGGTGGCTTCATGGCGGCTCGGCGCGCCATAACGCTCGGCGACATCCAGGCCTTCATCCAGTACGCGAGGCAGTTCACCCAGCCTATCATCCAGACCGCCAACATCGCCAACATCATGCAATCGACGGTAGCGGCGGCGGAACGCGTCTTCGAGATACTGGACGAGACCGAGGAGCGGCCTGACGCGCCGAGCGTGTCGGCCTCCGTCGATCGGTTCAATGAGGCGTGTGGTGATGTCGCGTTCGAGTCAGTATCGTTCGGGTATACGAAGGATCGCCCGTTGATGCGCGGATTGTCGTTGGCCGCGCCGTGCGGCCGGACAGTCGCCATAGTCGGCCCGACCGGCGCGGGAAAGACGACGCTGGTCAACCTGCTGATGCGCTTCTATGAAGTCGATGGCGGGCGCATTACGGCCAACGACGTTGACATCAGGAACATACCGCGCGGCATGCTGCGCCGGTCGTTTGGCATGGTGTTGCAGGACACGTGGCTCTTCGGCGGCACCATACGCGAGAACATAGCCTACGGCCGCGAAGGCGCCACAGACGCCGAAATCGTCGCTGCAGCTACCGCGGCCCAGGCTGATCACTTTATACGCGTCCTGCCCGACGGATACGATACCGTGCTTAACGAAGAAGCGTCCAACCTGTCGCAGGGACAGCGGCAGTTGCTGACCATAGCCCGCGCGTTCCTGGCGGACCCTCGTATCCTGATTCTGGATGAGGCGACAAGCTCGGTCGATACCAGGACCGAGGTCGTCGTCCGCCAGGCGATGGAAAAACTGATGGTGGGCCGCACAAGTTTCGTGATAGCGCATCGCCTTTCAACGATACGGGACGCCCACACGATCCTGGTGATGAACGAAGGCAGCATCATCGAGCAAGGCTCGCACGATGAGCTGCTCGCCGCCAACGGCTTCTACGCCGACCTGTACAAGAGCCAGTTCCTGGGAATACAAGAGGCGGTGAACGCGTAACCGATTGGCGCAGCTACCAAGGTTACGCAGGGCGATCATCAAAGGAGATCAATTTCAAGGCTTTCAAACATCCGTTCATAGTCAGTGATCAATCCTTCTGTCCAGGTATCGTGGTGGATGCCGTCATTGGCTATGAAGCGCGCTCCATTGAAAAAAACCAGTACGAATACACCTGATTCCGAAGTGTCAAAATGCCTGGCATACAATCTGCCGATCAAGTCGACCGGGTGCCAGGGTTCGATACCAGCCAGCATCTGATCACTCGCTTGACCAGTATAGAAGCGAAAGGAAAACAGCCTGCTCATTCTTGAGATGCGCGGATCGCTGAGCGAAGACTTCGTGCCTATGACCGCATCCATGCGTGTCCATGACCGACCTTTGGAGTCGACGTGGTCAGCAAGACGCACACTGTCGGGTTTCAAGCTAGACAGTGTGTCATAAGCCGTCCAGCGCGGCTCACCGGCGATGTTCCTGCGGCTCAAGGAATAGATGATGGCTTGATCCGACATCACCAGTGCTGTCAGTGATTCCGGCTTGAAGCTATCGGGCTTGTCGGGATCGCTCAACAGCCATCCACGCGCCGCCTGGGTATCCTTTACGAGCATCACCGTAAACCAGCTGTCCTTGTAAGGGCTCCTGTAATCCAGGAAGCCACTGTATCCGACAGCCCCATCAATCACCGCCGTGGTATACAGGTTGATTACATCCAGCGGAATTCGGGCATCAGAGACATTTCGTAGGAGTGATGAAAAATCAATGGAAAATAATTCTGGATACAGCCCCTCCGCCACATAGCCCATTCGAATATCCATACCCCAGCGGCTGGTTGGTGCCGAGAAGGCAACGGACTTCCAGATCCCGCCGCCACTGGCACATGAGCCGAGAAGCCCTATGGTCAATGAAAGGAGGGTCGCGATGTTTTTGACATGGCCAATGACACCCCTGGCAAGCATAACTATCCTCAACCTCCCAGACTCTCCTATCGTGATTTTCCCTGGTTGGCGACTGATTCCATCGCCTTTGCTACCGCGATCCCGTCGCCAAGATAGTAGTGCCGCAGCGGAACAAGCCGTTCGTCCAGTTCGTATACGAGCGGAATACCTGTAGGTATGTTCATGCCGACTATGGCCTCGTCGCTTACTCCATCGAGATACTTGACCAAGGCGCGCAGTGAATTGCCGTGCGCAACAATGACGACACGCTTCCCGCTCTTTATGTATGGCGCTATCGTTTCGTGCCATAGTGGCAGGAATCTGGTCACGGTATCACCGAGGCATTCCGCCAAGGGCAATTCGGCCGCAGGAATTCCGGCGTAGCGCGGATCCCGTCCAGGATATCTATCATCATCCACCGTGAGCGCCGGCGGCGGAATATCATAGCTGCGCCGCCATATCAGGACTTGTTCCTCTCCGTACCTGGCTGCGGTTTCCGCCTTGTTCAGTCCCTGGAGCGCGCCATAATGCCGCTCGTTCATGCGCCAGCTCTTGAACACCGGTATCCACTGAAGGTCAAGAACGTCGAGCACTATGTTGAGCGTGCGAATGGCGCGCTTGAGGACCGACGTGTAGGCGATATCGAACGCAAGATCGGCTTGGCGTATCGCCGTCCCGCCAGCCCTGGCTTCCTCAACGCCCTTCTCCGACAGGTCGACATCGGTCCAGCCGGTAAAACGGTTCTCTTTGTTCCACTCGCTCTCGCCATGTCGAATCAAGACGAGCTTGTACATATATGCCTTCCTCCCCAATCACCATGTGTCGGTTCTTGCAGTGCAGACAGGCTGACCAGCCCGCGTCTCTACATACTATCAGCCCGAACAGAAGCCAAGTCAAACCGGTGTGGTCCGTGTTCATTGGCAGCCCCGGATACATTCGCGCAGATCGAGAAATATGGGTACTTGACCACAGCGATACAGCAAGTATACGTTTTATACGAAATATGTATACTTTAGGCCAGACACCATGACGACTGAAGAAAGCATACTCGGGAGCATCGCTCGCTTTGTGTTCAGGTACGGCTTCTCGTCGCTGACGATGCAAAACGCGGCGGAATACGCTCGTGTCAGCAAACGGACCTTGTACAAGCAGTTCCCCAACAAGGAATCCTTGCTCAACGCGACATTCGATTTCCAGATTTCCCGCGTCGCGGTGTTGCTGTCGAGCATAGCACGCGACGATTCTCACCCCTGTCTTGTCAAGCTCTCCACCGCCTTCTCCATGATGGCCGACTTCATCCGGCACCTGTCACCGGTCCTGATGCGGGACATGCTTCAAAACGACAGTCACTACTGGGACCGGGTCCAGCGCATACGGCAAGAGAGGATCTATCCGCTCATCGTGGCGCTCCTGCTCCAGGCACGCACGGAGGGTCTGATCAGGCCCGGTATCGAGCCTGGATTGCTTACTGGCATGCTCTTCTCCGCCATCGAGGCGACAGCGAATCCGACATCCATATCCAGGCTGCCCTTCGAACCGCAGACCGTATTCGAGAATCTGTTCAATATCCTGTTCTTTGGAATCCTGGCCGATGAAGGCAGGCAGCGCATCGCTCAGTCCGGGACAATTCCATATCACGATGCATTGGAGGCATTGTTTTGATAATCAGTCAGCGCTTGAGACATTCAGTTCAGCTGGCACTATCAGTCGCCATCTTCGTCTCATCGGGGTCCTGCACGCGGTCGGTTCCGGGCATCAGCGCCTCTGGTACAATAGAGGCCACCGAGGTCCGGCTGTCATCAAAGTCACAAGGCGAGATCATCGGCCTTTCTGCGCAGGAAGGTGACCGCGTACACAAGGACGATATGCTCGTGGCGATAGACCACCAGGCTCTGGATATACAGTATGCGCAGGCCAAGGCAGGGGTCGATTATGCCGATGCCCAGATGCGGCTCCTGCTCAAAGGCGCGAGGGAAGAGGATATAGCCCAGGCCAGCGAAGCCCTGACCCAGGCATCGGAGAACCTCAAGCTGGCCACATCGGACAGAGACAGAACACGAACCCTGTTTGCGTCAGCCAGCGCCACGAAGAAGCAGAAAGACGACGCGGAAGCGCGGTACGCTGTAGCGGAAGCGCAGTACGCCCAGGCTGAACAGGGTCTGAAGAAGCTTTCCAACCTGGCCAGGCCGGAAGAGATCGCTAGCGCGCAGGCAAAACTCCAGCAGGCCCGGTTTTCGGTTCAATTGCTTGAAAAGGCCATAAGCGATTGCTCGGTACGCTCGCCTATCGACGGCACCGCGCTGCGGCGCCTTGTCGAGGTCGGTGAGCTGGCCGGAGTAGGTACAGGGCTCTACATCATTTCAGACTTGTCGATGGTTCACTTGATGATCTATATACCCGAGACCAGCCTGGGCGCCATCTCCGTTGGACAGGCGGCCGAGGTTCGCATAGACAGCGCGCCGGACAGGATCTTCACCGGCAAGGTCTCATACATATCGCAGGATGCGGAATTCACGCCCAAGAACGTGCAGACCAAGGATGAGCGCGTCAAGCTTGTCTTCGGCGTCAAGATAGACATTCCCAATCCGGATGGCACGCTCAAGCCAGGCATGCCAGCGGACGCGCGGATACTGGCGCCATGAAACACCACGTCGGCAAAGCCGCCGGCGATGAGGCGAGCTCTCCAGCCATCGATATCGCCGACATACACAAGAGCTTCGGAACGGTCAAGGCTGTCGACGGCATCTCGCTCGTGGTGGAGCGAGGCACGATGTTCGCATTCGTCGGTCCTGACGGCGCCGGAAAATCGACGACCATCCGCATGCTCTGCGGTATAGTCAGGCCTGATTCGGGCCATCTCTCGATCCTGGGCCTCGACGTCGCAAAGGACAGCAAGGCGATCAACCGGCAGATCGGGTACCTGTCCCAGCGTTTCAGTCTGTACGGCGACCTTTCAATCGACGAGAACATCGAGTTCTTCGCTGAAATCAACGGCGTGGAAGACTACAGGAAGCGCCGCGAAGAACTCCTCGACTTTACCCGGCTCAAGCCGTTCCGCACGCGGCTGGCTGCGCGTCTGTCGGGTGGCATGAAGCAGAAGCTCGCGCTGGCCTGCACACTCATACACCGCCCCGAGGTTCTGTTCCTGGATGAACCGACGACCGGGGTCGATCCTGTGTCGCGGCGGGAATTCTGGGCCATCCTCTCTGATCTGCTCTCCGATGGCATGACTATCGTAATGGCCACGCCATACCTGGACGAGGCGGAACGGTGCGCGACGGTGGGGCTGATGCACCATGGCCGCTTCCTTGTCACCGGAGCTCCTCAATCGGTCAAGGCGTCGATGCGGCTGGCGATCCTTGAACTGAACTGCACCGATCTGAGGGAGGCCGCGACCTTGCTCGACGGACTGCCTGGCATAAGCGATATCCAGCTGTTCGGCGACCACCTGGACCTGGTTGTCGATGACATCGGGACCGCCTCGGCGCTTATCCGCGACAGCTTCGCCAGGGCGAACATGACCGTAGGCGGACTGCGTACCAAGAACCCGAGCCTGGAAAATGTATTCATTTCGTTGATACGAGGTGCCGCATGAATTTCCGTTCCTTACCGGCCATCGTGCTGTTCTTGGCGGGGGCCACAGCGACCTGGGCGCAACCGTCCGGCTCGGGCACGCCGAGAATACTGTCACTGGAAGAATGCCTGCGCCTTGGCATTGATTCGAGCGCGCCGATCCATGCTGGCGATGCATCAGTCGAGGAAAGACGCGCACGGCTCGCCGAGATGAAGATGCAAATACTCCCGTCAGCTCTCCTGTCCACATCATACGTCAGGCTGAGCGATATCGATGCAGGAACGCTGACAGCGACCAATCCTGTAACTCATGCGCCAGTAGCAGAAATTTCTCTGGGTGACCCGATACTCGACACCATGGCGATGCGGCTATCGGTTCAGCAACCGCTGTTCCTGGGGCTGCGCATCCGCGGAGCCACGGAACAATCGGCCGCCATGCTGGACGCGGCGACCGGAGACCGCGACCGGATGGCGCAGTCAATCGCAACGGCAATCGAAAAAGCGTATTGGTCGGCCGCGGGCGCAAAGGAGTCGGCTTCCGTGTTCGCTGACTATGTCTCGCAGGCCAAGCGGCATCTGCAGGACACCACCAATTTCCTTGCCCAGGGTCTTGTCACCAGGAATGAGGTGCTCAAGGCGCAGATGCGTCTCTCCGGCGCCGAGACTCAACAGGTTGAGGCCGATACGGCTCTGGTCGCCGCCAGGATGCGCCTGAATCTACTCCTGGGACGGCCCTGGGACGCACCTGTCGATACCGAGCCGCTTCCCGACCAGGCCCCGGCAGATGATACGACAACGGCCGACGTCAAGCAGCTCATAACGGCTGGCCTCTCATTCCGCCGCGAACTCGACTCCGCTCGCGCACGCATCCGGGCAGACGAAGCAGCCCTTCGCATGGCCCGCGCGCCGCTATGCCCGAATGTGTTCCTGACTGGTGATGTCACGATGGCCGACCCCAACCAGCGGTATTTTCCACAGACAAACGAGTTCAAGACGACCTGGTCGATCGGCGTGCTCGCAACCCTGGATGCCGGCAAGATTCCGGCCACGCTCGCGCAGGTCGAGCAGGCATCGGCACGGCTGCGCCGCGATACCGAGGCGCTGTCGTCGACCATCGACACCATTACCCAGGATGTCGTCACCGCATACTTGAATATGCAGAAATCCCGGCAGCAGGTACTCAACGCCGAAGCCTTCCTGGCCCAGGCTGATGACAACATGCGCACTACCCGCTCCCTCTTCGACACGGGTGCCGCTCTCGATGCCGATGTGGCCGATGCTGAAGCAACACTCCTTTCTGCCAGGCTGCAGCACCTCACCGCCCGCATCGCCGTGCTGACCGCTGCATCCGATCTGCGCCTGGCCATAGGTCAGGCACCCACGGGCATAAGATGAAATCCGAACCCGCCATCTCAGTACAGGCAGTAGAGAAACATTTCGGCGCGTTTCACGCGGTTGACGGTGTTTCATTCTCCGTGGAGAAGGGCATGGTCTTCGGACTCCTGGGCGCCAACGGTGCCGGAAAGTCGACGCTCATCCGTATCCTCTGCGGCATACTGACCCCGACCCGGGGAAGCGCCAGGGTGGCTGGCTTCGACGTCAATACGCAGACCGAGGAAGTCAAACGCACCATAGGCTACATGTCCCAGCGCTTTTCACTCTACGAAGACATCTCGGTCATTGAGAACATACGATTCTTTGGCGGCATGTACGGCCTGGCGGGCGCAAGCCTCCGGGAAGCCGAGGAACGGGTACTTTCACTGGCGGAACTTGCGGGCGAAGAGAACAGGATAACAGGGGAGCTGTCAGGTGGCTGGAGACAGAGGCTCGCGCTCGGTTGCGCCATACTGCACAAGCCTTCGGTCGTCTTCCTGGACGAGCCAACCGGGGGCATCGACCCGGTGGCCAGGCGTCGCTTCTGGGAGATCATAAACGGTCTGGCCGCGGAAGGCTCGACAATACTGGTGACGACGCACTATATGGACGAGGCCGAGTTCTGCAACTCCATCGTCCTCATGCACGCGGGCAAGATCGTGGCGCAAGGCAGCCCCGCCGACCTGAAGCGCGAGTACATGGCGGGCCCGGTGTTCGAGGTGGAGTGCGACGATGCACCGCTCGCCATACGGACGCTGTCTGGATTGGGCTGGGTGGCCGACGTATCCATGTTCGGCGCGTTCCTTCACGTCAATCTTGTCGAACACAGTGACAAAAGCCTGCTGTCGGCGGCGCTGGCAGCACCTGGCATCGGGGTCCACAGGGTGGAACAGATCCGTCCATCGCTCGAAGACGTCTTCCTTCACCTTATCGAGAAAAGGTAGGCAGTACCGATGCAGAGGCTTGTTCGTATCAAGGCAATAATCAAGAAGGAATTCCGCCAGATATCACGGGATATCGGAACGCTGGGGACGCTCGTCATCCTTCCTCTGGCTCTGCTTGTTCTGTTTGGCTACGCCATCAGCCTGGACGTCAAGGAGATAAGGGTCGCCGTCTGGGATCTTGATGGAACCGACCTGAGCCGCGAATACCAGCGGGGATTCTTTAATTCATCGTACTTCACCTTCCAGTCGGTGATCCGTTCATCGCAGGACAGGGACGAGGCACTGGCAGAGGGCATGGCGCTTGCCGTGCTCACAATACCGCCTGGATTCGCCCGCGCTATCGACAGGGGCGAGACCGCCACAGTGCAGTTTCTGGTCGACGCAAGCAATTCGACTACAGCCTCAACGGCGATTGGCTATCTGAACGGTGCCGACCTTGCCTTTTCGCTTGCGCACGCCCGGGGCCACGCCGTCGCGCCCAAGATCGATCTCAGGCCGCGTGTCGTATTCAACCAGGAGCTGAAGAGCGTCAATTCACTTATTCCTGGACTCATCGTGCTCATACTCACACTGGCGGCGGTCGTCTCCACGGCGCTTACCCTCGTGCGCGAGAAGGAGCACGGAACCAGGGAACAGCTGAGCGTCTCACCGATCACCCCGCTTGAGTTGGTCATAGGCAAGACCTTGCCATACCTGATGGTGGCGCTGGTATCGACGACGCTTATCCTGTCGGCAAGCTGGCTGTTCTTTGGTGTGACGGTCAAGGGCAGCCTCGTGCTCCTGTACCTGACAACAATCCTGTTTCTTTTTGCATCGCTGGGTATCGGTATCCTTATATCGTCCATCGTGAGCACTCAGCAGGCGGCCTTCATGATAAGCGCCATCCTTACCGTGCTGCCCACGTTCATACTCACCGGATTCGTCTTTCCCATACGAAACATGCCGCCCATAATCCAGGTGATATCTGCCGTATTGCCAGCGCGGTACTACCTCGCAATACTGCGGACCATCATCCTCAAGGGCGCCGGCATATCGTCGATATACCGGGAGATTTTGGTGCTGTCCGGCTTTGCCGTGCTGATGCTCGGGCTCGGCACATTCAGGGTCTCCAGGACGAGGAGCTGAGCCATGTGGAACAGGATAATCACCCTGATCAGGAAAGAATTCCAGCAGATACGGCGCGACAGAAGGATGCGGGTCATGGTACTGGTTGCGCCGGTCCTCCAGATCATCCTGCTCGGCTACGCCGCGAATATGGATGTCTTCCAGGTACCACTGGGTGTCTACGACCTGGATCACGGCACGCAGAGCCGTGAACTCGTCGACCAGTTTCTTAACTCCGGGTATTTCGTGCTCGCCGCGCAGGCACGATCCTTCGATGACCTGGACAGATTCTTCATGGACGGCACAACCGAGGTGAACCTTGCCATTCCGCGCAACTTCTCGCGCGACATCGACTCCGGCAAGGGCGCATCGCTCCAGCTGAGCGCTGATGGTGCCGTATCAAGCAGCGCGACGATAGCCCTGTCGTATGCCTCCACTATCGTCGCCAGCTATGGTTCAAGCGGCAGGGCCGGGGCCACGGCTCCGGAAATTCGCGCATGGTACAACCCCGAACTCAAGACCCGGCTGTTCATGGTTCCCGGTGTTCTGGCTCTGCTCCTTATGATGTTCACGCTCATATTCACATCACTGTCGGTCGTCAAGGAAAAGGAAATGGGGACGATAGAACAGCTCATCGTCACACCGCTCAAGTCAACCGAGCTGATCATAGGCAAGCTAATACCCTTCGTGCTGGTTAGCCTCGTGATGGCCGTGCTCGTTATCATCGCGGCCACGCTTGTCTTCGGCATATTTCCCAGGGGAAGCATCGTGCTCCTCCTGTTGCTGTGCCTCGTATTCATACTCAGCACGCTCGGCCTTGGGCTCTTCGTCTCCACCATAGCGGCCAACCAGCAGCAGGCGATGTTCTTCTCCATATTCTTCTTCATGTTCCCGATGACCATACTGTCCGGGTTCGTCTTCCCCATCGAGAACATGCCGGCGTGGATCCAGCCCATCACCTACCTGCTTCCTCTGCGCTATTTTTTCGTCATCGTCAGGGGGATATACCTCAAGGGCGACGGCATGCGTCAGCTCTGGCCGCAGGTCCTGGCACTCCTTGCCATCGGCATCACGGTGATATCAGTCAGCATGCTCCGCTTCAAGAAGCGCCTGGATTGAGGGGTCGGCCGGCTCCAGTATCCCGAGGCTGGCCTGCTACTTCACGCCGGTCGTTTTCAGATGCGCAGACAGGAACGCCTCGAGCGGCATCGGGTCATTTGATTGCGCCCACTGCGACGTCAGCGCGTACTGGCTCTTCAGGTCGTCGAACGAAAACATGAGGAAATCCCGCGCAAAATCGGGGCGGAACACATATGTTCTCGCGGCGAGTTCCGGTGAATCAACCGCATACTCCTCAAGGCTCTCCTCAAATTTCTTGTTCATCATCCTGTCAAAGGAAAGGCCCAGGTCGTCAAAGACTCTATGGTCATCGATACCGAGGGTCTTCAATTCCTCGCTGATACTCGGGGCATCATTGTTTTTCTTGCTGACAATATAGATATTCTCGACGCCGTATCCCCTGGCGTTCTCGAATTCCAGAAGTGCGCGGTAGGGAACATTGTCTTCTTTTACGCCACCATCAACGTAGTCGACATCTGGAATTGTCTTTGCGTTTCGTATGTGGACTGGAGGAAACACGACAGGGATTGCCGTCGATGCCATCAGAATATCGACCAGGCTCAGGCTCGTATCGCTCTCCGAATTGATCTTTCGACTGAACATCCTGTAGACGGTATCCTTAAGGCCAAGGTCCTTGAGCCTGGTGATTGATATCGCGGTGACGAATGGAAGATCGCCTATGGTGACATACCCCAACGTGCCTTCGACTATGCCAGTGTACAACTTCCTTGCCGGTGATGTGTCGACGGGAATCTTCTTGCCATGTTGTATGAATATGTCGTTGTTGACTATACCGAACAATATTGTCTTGTATTCGTCCCACGATATCTTTCCTGACAGGATGCCGTTGAGCATCACCGAATTGAGTGCGCCGGAACTGACGCCGGCGATGAATACCACGTTCTTGAGCAATCCACGTGAATCGAGCGCCTCAAGCAATGCGGCTTCCTGCGGTATGCGGGCGGCCGCTCCTGTTATCAGGATGGCAGTGCCCTGTCTCGCCTTTGCGGAGCCGGCTTCCTGCACCGTGCTCCGGCTCTGGTCTACGCACGAAACCGCAAGCACGGCTGCCAGTAGAACACATTGCACAAAATGCACTGCCCTTCTCTTCTTGCGCCTGAGCTCGATCACCATGCTTATGCCTCCATCCGCGCCATACGCTTCTCGGCAAACCGTGGATATGGCGCCAGCATGACCAACGACATGACAAACGGCACGGCTCCGAACCACAGGGCAAAGGCCGCGGAACCCATCGATGCCCTGAACGCGATATATCCTGATCCGCCCAGCAGTACCATTCCGCCCAGTATGGCGATGACGGCGTTCGGGTTCTGCTTCATCGCGGCTATCGGATTCTCCCAGTCAAGGCGCGGGTTGGCTGTATCCAGCCACAGGCCGCCGACATTGAGCAGTATCGACATGGACAACGCCGCCGGAAAGCTGGCCAGCACATCGACAGGGCCTAGACGCAACACCACGGTGATGAGTCCAACACCGATAATGCTGCCAAGAAACGCGAAAATCAATCCGTGCGCAAGCTTGGCCAGCATGTAGGTAGCCGGTTTCAAAGGCAGGCTCTTCATGAAAGGCAGTATCCTGGCATCCCTCGAGACGGATGTACAGGCAATACTCGTGCTCGATCCCATGAAGGCACCGACAAGTCCCGCCAGAGCGCAGCCAAAACCGCCATCGACGAAGGCCCGTAGACCAGCCAATCCGGGATCATTCAACAGCGCGTTCTTCTGAACCATGAACATAACGCCGACGACGATCGGCATCAGGATGATTATGAAGGGCCCGTTGAGCAGGTACATCGGCTCACGGTTCATCATGGCAAGCTCGCGCCTGACCAGTGTCAGGAAGAGATATCCGGATCGAATATGCCTTGTGATGAATCGATCAGCGCCTGTCTTCGTCAATTTCCTGACATGCGCCTCGTTGAAGCCAACAAGGCTCTTTGCGTATGCCCCGGACAGGAAGAATATGACTATGGCCGGACCAGCCAGGCAGACGACAACCATTGCCAGCATAGAGCCGATCGCGCCTGCCGATGCGGGGTGCGACATTGCCCTCCAGGCAAACAGCGCGGGCGGATATACGCTCCCCATCCGCGTGATGAACGAGTCGGGACTCGCCATGCTGTCCGCCAAAGCCGCGGGATCCTGTATACGCATCATCATGTTCTGAATGAACACGTTGAAGCCAAGCGCCGCTGCTATGCCGACAACGCCGCCGACTATCATGATGGTCCGCTTGTTCTTGAGGAATCCGGCACATGACAAAAGCGGGATCTGTATCAAGTACGACACCGCAAGAACAGGAAACGGCAGCAACAATCCCGCGAGTGTGCCCCAGACATAGAACAACGGGTTAGGCCCTTCCTTGATGCCGAAGACCATCATCGCAATCGCCATGAAGAACACAGAGAACAGCGCTTCGGAAATATAGACTGCCGTAAACTTGGCGCCGAAAAGCGCCCGTGGCTGTATGGGCATCGAAAGGAGCTGGAGTTCCATATCATTGAGGTAGTATGTCGACAGAGCGGTCATGAAGCCGACCACAAGCGTCAGCATGGTTGCCATGATAGCCGCGTTGAGGACCAGTATCCCTTGCATGCCGACCATCGCCAGGCCCTTGTACATGCCCAGGTTCACCATTACGAACAGGTAACCAAAGTCCCCGACGACCAAAACCATCAGGGCACCAAAGGCGATGGCCTTGCGTATCGATTTCTGGTCACGCTTCATTCCGGGTGATTTCCCGGTCGGTAGATTGTAGAAGCTCTGGATGTATAGTCTTGCAAGACTCAGGTAGACGTTCATGCTCATGCCTCCGCGTCATCGTCGACCAGCTCGAGGAACAGGCTCTCCAGCGAGCCATCAGCGCCTTGCATGGCCTTGAGTTCCGCCAGCGTACCCGTGAACACGATCCTGCCCTTGTTGATGATAGCCAGCCTGTCGCACAGTCTCTCTGCCACCTCCATGACATGCGTGGAGAAGAACACGGTCTTTCCGGCCGCGGCGCGGGTGCGCATTATTTCCTTGAGAGCAAAAGCGGCCTTGGGATCAAGGCCGACCATCGGCTCGTCGAGCACCCAGTTCTGTGGATCATGGAGGAGGCTGGCCGTGATGAGCAGCTTCTGCTTCATGCCATGGGAGAAGCTGCCGATGCTGCCACCAAGCGCATCCTTGATCTCGAAGCGCGACGCGTACTCAGCCACGCGGCTCTGCCTCGTCACCGTATCGACTCCATAGACATCGCCGACAAAATTGAGGTATTCCGCCGCCTTGAGCCTGGCGAATAGCTCCGGATTGTCGGTCACATAGCCGATGCGGCGTTTGGCCCCGAGCGGGTCGGCGGCTATTTCTATGCCGTCAACCATGGCGTGTCCTGAATCGGCTCGAAGCACGCCGGTCAGCACTTTTATGGTAGTTGTCTTGCCGGCGCCGTTCGGCCCCAGAAATCCAAATATCTCGCCATCCCGGACAGCCACGGATAGATCATCAACCGCCTTGACCGCGCTCTTCGCGTATGTCTTGGAAATTCCGCTCAATTCCAGCATATCAATCTCCTTTGGAACCTTTTCGTCGTTGTCGGACGCACTCCGTAAGCAGATATTCAATCTGGCCATTGATGGAACGGAATTCATCCTCGGACCATGAAGCCAGCTCGCGCCACAGCGAAGGCGACAGCCTGAGCAACACCTGTTTCTTGTCCGGTTCCTTTTCAACGGCCATGGTCTATGCTCCTGCCATTCAATAAATGGACCCTGAATTGACGACGGGCTGGGCATCCTTGTTGGAGCATAGTACAACCAGAAGATTGCTGACCATCGAAGCCTTGCGCTCCTCGTCCAGCTCGACGATGTTGTTGGCGCTCAGCTTGGCCAGCGCCATCTCTACCATGCCCACGGCTCCTTCAACAATCATCTGTCTGGCGGCAATTATGGCCGATGCCTGCTGGCGCTGCAGCATCGCGGCCGCTATTTCCGGCGCGTAGGATAGATGCGTAATGCGCGCCTCGATAATTTCGATGCCGGCGACCACTGCTTTCTGCTGAATCTCTTCCTTCAGGCGTTGTGCCACTTCCTGACTGGAGCCCCTCAGCGATGTCTCACCCTCTTCATCGGGCAGATCATACGGATACAGGCGGACGATGTTGCGCAGCGCCGAGTCGCACTGGATGGACAGGTACTCCGCGTAGTTGTCCACATTGAAGACCGCCTTGGTCGGATTGACGACTCTCCATATCACCACAATCCCTATGACGATAGGATTGCCGAGAGCGTCATTGATCTTCTGCTTGTCATTGTTCAGCGTCATGGCCTTGAGCGAAATCGTCCTTGAGAGGGACTTGCCGCGTGCCGATCCGGCAGACCTGCCGCTGGCTATGTTCTTGTCAGTCGTCGAGCCGGTAGCCAAGTCCACGGTCGAGCTTGGCTGCACCGCCATCGCGAAGGGGTTGATGAAGTAGATGCCCGCCTCCCTGAGGCAGCCGTGGTATTTTCCAAAGAGCGTAAATACCAGTGCCTCGTTGGGCCTGAGCACCTTGATACCGGCGAAGAGCATCGGGCCAACCAGGCACAGATAGGCCAGTCCGACTGCGGCTCCCGCCACGCTCATCGCCGTAAGGCCCTCCCCGTCGAGCGCGATGGCACACACGACAAACAGGGCTGTCGAGGCAAGCATCGCCAGTATATTGAACACAAACATGACCAGGCCATTCATGTGCCACGGCGCCCGCTCACTTTCACCACGTACATTCTTCGCAGCTTCGCTGTCGGTACTCATAGGATTTTCCTCCACATCCACTTTCGATCGTAAGAATCAATATGATATCATATTGATATCATATTGATTATACAACCAAGCCACGGCCAAATCAAGGAGAATCGTCATCTTGCGGCGAGCTCCACTTCGAGGGTAGAAAGTATTGTGACACGAACGATAGAACAAGCGGTTGATGGATTGATAGTCAAGGCGATCAAGACCTGGAACATGATCAGGCCAGGCGAACGCATCCTTATCGGGGCCTCTGGGGGCAAGGACTCGGCTGTCATGGCCCGCGACCTCGCGCTCAAGAAGCGGCAAGGCCGGCTCAAAGCGGAATTGGTCGGCCTGCATATCAGGAACGACTTCTCGCCGGACGCCTTGTCCGAACGGCTGGCCGCCGAGTATGAGGCCTGGGGAGTCCCGCTCGTCATCATCGATGTCGCGGTACAGGGACGCCTCAAACCAGGTCGGACTATGAACTGCTACTGGTGCAGCACGCAACGTCGCACCGAACTGATACGCTACGCCATGGCGCACGGTTTTGGCGCGGTGGCTCTTGGCCACCACCTCGACGATGTGCTGGAGACGCTGTTCATGAACATGCTAAGGAAGGGCGAGCTGTCGACGATGCCGCCGGTCGTCAACTACCACAAATATCCGCTCAGGGTAATCAGGCCCCTGTATCTGGTAGAAGAGAGGCAAATCATAGAGCTGGCAACCGAGCTCGGATTCATCTCGTCAACCTGCAGTTGCGGCTACAACGACCACTCGGATCGTGATCGGGTCCGCAAGCGTATCGAGGCGCTCACGGGCGGATCCTCGGATGCCAAGCGCAACATTCTTGAATCGCTGCGGCACATCAACGCCGAATACCTGCCCCGCTGATATCCGCGAAGACTGCGTCGATCAGGGCGCGCGACAGGCTTCCATGCATAGGTAGCGGCGGGTGATCGTCGGAGCCGAACCAGCCGGCTTCGGCAATCTCCACGCCATCAGGCGCCAGCTCCCCCGAACGCCATGTCGCATGCATGCCTATCATAAGCTGATCGGGGAATGGCCAGGGCTGGGAACCCAGATATCCGTGCACATCCACCTCGACTGACACCTCTTCAAGAACCTCGCGTCTGACACAGGCTTCCAGTGTCTCACCAGGCTCGACAAAGCCAGCCAGGATGCTCCACATACCGGTCTTGTTCATGGCATTGCGAGCCAACAGGATTTTATCATCGCGACGGACGACCGCGAGCACCGCCGGGGAGATTCGCGGATATGATATGGCGCCGCAGGCCGGACACCATCGCGCCAGCTCATCGGGCTTATCACCATTCGGGGCTCCGCAGCGCCCGCAGTATCGCGTCGCCGCCCGCCAGTTCAGGAGAGCGAGCGCCTTGGCCACCTGATGCCATGATGGCTGCGCCATCGAGCCGATCACCGACCGAAACGGCGTCCAGACCCAGCCATCCGGTGGATCGAACTGTGGCGGAAAAGACTCTGCGCACGCCTGGGCACCAAGATGCAGGATTTCAGCCGGCTCGGGCAATGGAGCGTCGGTGCTGTCGAACTGTGCCATGCCGCCTGGAGCCTGTGTATCGATACGGACCAGGATTTCCGAACCCCGGAACGCATAGCGCGTCTGGCCCGTGTCTGGAGACGCGACGCTCATTCAGCTGACTTGGTCTCGCCGTAGAACCGGATGTACTCGTTCTGTTTGCCGGCGTGCTTGGCGCAAACCTTGAGCAGGCGATCAAGTTCCTTTTGTTCATCAGCCGCCAAGGTAGTTGTGCCGATAGCCTCGAGCTCGGCTACGAGGCCAGGCGTCTGCAGCATGTTGAATGAGGCATCGACTTGCTCCGTGATGAAGCGGAGGCATTGGCCGGAATCCTTGGAAAATTTCCTGAATATCTTCTCGATTTCAAAGACCTCTGTCAGAGGTTCGCCCTCGGGATCTTCTACGGATATGAATATGCTCATGCGCCCCTCCATGCTTGTTGAAGGTTGAGTATACGTGCGACGGAACCATGCGTAAAGCTCCCAGCAAGAATCTCCAAGTATGATCATCCATGATTGACAAACCTGACCTATTGTGGCATTCTAATACCATAATGCCAGCAAACGGAATCCTGCACTTTTCAGACGCGTCACTCATAGCCGTGCATGCACTTGGCGGACTTGCTGCCAGTCCTGACCACCTCGTTCAAAGCAAGGATCTTGCCGCCATCATTGGCGCCAGCGAGCATCACGTAGCCAAGGTCATGCAGCGTCTGGTTCATGCCGGCATCGTACGGTCGGTCAAAGGGCCCAGCGGGGGATTCGCGCTGGCGAAATCGGCCGACGCCATCAGTTTCAAGGACGCTATCGAAGCGGTGGATGGACCCTTAAGCGGTGAGTTCTGCCCGTTCAGGATGGATCATTGCACTCCGGACAACTGCATCTTCGGGCACGAGATCACCGTTCACGCCATCGACCTGGTCGCATACCTGAGCAAGCGCACGATAGCGGACATAGAAGGGCATGGAATTGCGAACAGTCCCGCCACATACTCGATCAAGGACATGGCGCTGGCCTGAGACACATGGTCAAGCGAGGACGCACTTTTTGTCCTGTATTTGGTATTCTGGTACCTTTATAGCCTTATTTCAAGGAGAGGAATGCATGGCGACGCGAACGGTTATCGAGATCGACGAGCAGAAGTGCGACGGCTGTGGTATCTGCACTACTGGATGTCATGAAGGAGCACTGCGCATCATCGACGGCAAGGCACGACTCGTCGGGGAGAGCCTGTGCGACGGGTTGGGCGCTTGTATCGGCGAGTGCCCCCGAGGTGCGCTGACGACCGTCGAGCGTGATGTCGAAGCCTATGACGAACGCCGCGTCATCGAGCATATCCTGCCCAAGGGCATGGCAACCTTGGCCGCTCATCTTGAACACCTCGCAAGCCATGGCCAGGACAGCTGGCATGCGCAAGCCGTCAAGGTTCTCAATGAGAAAAATATCGCGATACCCGTTTCCCCGGTCAGAAAGCTCGGCGTCTTTCAGCCGTTACGCGCCGAATCATCCGCGCCGCACGGCATCGACAACGGCATGTCGGGGGGATGTACCGCATCAGCTGCAATGGCCTTCGGCCCATCAACCTCGGCACCCGGCTCTTCAAGCCCGGGCGCCATGACGACCCGGCTGGAACAATGGCCCGTGCAACTACACCTTATCAACCCCCGTGCCCCCTACTTCAATGGCGCTGACCTGCTGATAGCCGCTGATTGCACCGCCTATGCCTGTGGCGCGTTTCACCAGGTCCTGATGGCGGGCCGGCGTCTGATAATCGCGTGCCCCAAGCTCGACTCCGGCAAGGAAGTCTACATAGACAAGATACGGGCCCTGGTACGGGAGGCCGGCGTAGCTTCAATCACCATAGCGATCATGAATGTGGCATGTTGTAGCGGCCTCAAACGCCTCGTCAATGAGGCGCTATCGAACATCGAACACAACGTGCCCATAGCTACCGTGGTCATCAACGCCAAGGATGGCGCCATGACCTGGCTCTGATGCTGCATCGTTCTGGCTCTGTGATCCACTCCGGAATCATCCGGTACACCAATAACCAGGAGGTTTTCTATGTTTTGCTACCAGTGTCAGGAGGCCATAGGCAACAAGGGCTGCACACTCGCGGCCGGAGCCTGCGGCAAACCATCCGCCACCGCCGAGCTGCAAGACTTGCTCATCCACACACTCAAGGGAGTCAGTGCCTGGGCGGCTGAGGCGCAACGTCTCGGCATCGAGACCAGGAGGGCCGATGATGCCGTGACCGATGGCCTCTTTGCCACCATCACCAACGCCAATTTTGACCCTGAATATTTCAGCGCCGCCATCGGTTCTGCGCTGCGGATACGCGATGATATTCGTGATCGCGTAAAATCCTTGCAGGGCGCCCCGGTCGAGCAGTCATGCGCCGACAGAGGATCCAGAACATGCAGCGACGCGGCGCTCTGGACGGCTGCCCCGCAGGACTACGCCACCAAAGCCACCTCGGTCGGTGTGCTCGCTACCGCCAATGAGGATATTCGTTCTCTCCGCGAGCTGATCATATACGGGCTCAAAGGCATGGCCGCCTACGCGCACCACGCGTCCGTGCTCGGCAAACGCGATCCTTCCGTATTGGCCTTCATGCACAAGGCGCTGTCCGCCACGACCGACGACTCGCTGTCGGCCGACGAGCTTACGGCGTTGGTTCTGGAATGCGGAAGCACCGGCGTCAGCGCCATGGCGTTGCTCGATGCGGCTAACACAGGCACCTATGGCAAACCGGAAATCACTACGGTCAATATCGGAGTTGGCACCAGGCCCGGTATCCTTGTTTCGGGTCACGACCTCAAGGACCTGGAGATGCTGCTGGAGCAGACCAAGGGTACGGGTATCGACGTATACACGCACAGCGAGATGCTGCCCGCCCACTACTACCCCGCCTTCAAGAAATATGACAACTTCGTCGGCAATTACGGCAACGCGTGGTGGAAACAGCGCAGCGAGTTCGAGACGTTCAATGGCGCAATCCTGATGACGACCAACTGCATTGTCCCGCCGGCGGATTCATACAGAGACCGCATGTTCACAACCGGCGTGGCCGGCTTTCCTGGATGCCCTCATGTGGACGCCGACAAATCCGGCCACAAGGACTTCTCGGCTGTAATCGAAGCAGCCAGGAAGCGCCCGTCTCCAACGCAGATCGAAACCGGCAGCATAGTCGGCGGTTTTGCCCATGACCAGGTCGCCGCTCTGGCAGGCGACATCGTCGCAGCGATCAAGTCCGGCGCAATACGTAAATTCGTCGTTATGGCAGGCTGCGATGGTCGAGCCAAGGGGCGTGACTACTACACCGGTTTTGCCAAGGCCTTGCCTAATGATGCCGTGATCCTTACGGCCGGTTGCGCAAAATACCGATACAACAAGCTCGACCTTGGCAATATAGGCGGCATTCCACGCGTGCTTGACGCCGGCCAATGCAACGACTCCTACTCGCTGGTCATGACGGCCTTGATGCTCAAGGAGGCCTTTGGCCTCTCGGACGTCAATGAACTTCCCGTCGCATTCAATATTGCATGGTACGAGCAGAAGGCCGTCATCGTCCTGCTGGCCCTGTTATCTCTGGGCTTCAAGAACATTCATCTGGGACCGACGCTGCCGGCATTCCTGTCACCCAACGTCGTGCGCGTGCTGGTCGAGAAATTCAATATTGCCGGAATCGGCTCGGTGGAGGAAGATATTCAGTTGCTCGTCGGTTGATCATGGCATCACGCGCCTCGCCCCATGTACATCGGACGAGGCGACTCTTGTCACGCCAAGGTTCCGCTCAGAATGGCTTCGAGCTCGGCCAGTATCATCGCCGTCGCACCCCAGACTATTCCACCTGAGAGGTGATAGCACGGCACCGGCCAGGTTCGACCGCCGTATGAGATCTCCTCGATACCACGACGCGGTGAGTCCAACAATTCTGCAAGCGAAGGCAGCAGGAGCGACGAGACTTCCACAGGCGACGGCTTGAATTGCGGCATCCTGGTGGCGCACCCCAGGAAGGGCCTGACAATGAATCGGCTCGGCGGCACACGGAGCGGGCTCAGGGCTCCCAGCACCCGCATATCGTCTCGGCCTACACCGAGTTCCTCATCGGTCTCCCTCAAGGCACAGGCCTCAGGAGTCTCATCTGCCTCACGTGAACCGCCGGGCAGCGAAATCTGTCCGCCATGGATGCTGCCATTATCGGTGCGGACAATCAGCGGGAAGCGCACATCGTCGGCATCCTGATAGAACAGCACCAGCACCGCGGCCTCTCGCCATGGAGCATCAGAAACATCATGTGCGGAATTTCTGCGATACGGCGGAACCATGGCGTCGCGAGCCGCATCGCCGGGCAGTTCGGGCATAGGAGACAATGCCTCGATCAGCCTGGCGAGCGTCATCCGATCAGGATTCCAGGACGTCGACAACCTTCGTCACGAGCGGCTTGAGCACTTCCAGCAACCGGCCGCTGGCCAGGCCCTCGACCTTGATCGTGCAGTAGTGGTTGGTGACGTCTTCGCCCTCGAACGTTGCCAGCGATATGATGTTGCCGCCGGCTGCCGCTATTGCGCCGGCCACCGCGGCCAGCTCGCCTGTCTTCTCCGGCAGGAGCGCCGTCAGGCGCACGCCGGCATGCCTGGCGCCAAACAGCTCTATGAACAGCCTGAACAGGTCCGATTCGGTTATGATGCCGACCAGGGTCGTGCCGCGCAGAACCGGCAAACCCGCGATGCGGTTGTCATCCATGATGCGCGCGGCCTCTTCGACCGGCAGATCCTCGGCAATGGTCACAACCTTGGTCGCCATCACCGCATCCACCTGCATTTTGGATATCAGATAATGGAGTTCATACATATCCAGGGTGGTGGCCTTGGGCGCCGCCGCATGGGACAGATCGGCCGCCGTCACCATGCCGACCAGTTTACCGCTCTTGTCCACCACCGGAAGCCTATGGATCTTCTTTTCGCGCATCAGTGCCTGCGCTTCCGGAATCGAAGTATCCGGGGTGATGGTCACCGGATTCCTGGTCATGCAAAATCCAACGTTCATCGGCATCCTCCTCAGCGAGTTACAGTCCCAGATACGCCTTGCGCACTTCCTCGTTCGCCAGTAAATGTTCAGCGGTGTCAGCCATCTTGATGGTGCCATTCTGCAGCACATAGCCCTTGTTGGCTATCTTCAGGGCCATGTTGGCATTCTGCTCCACCAGGAAGATCGTGGTCTTGCGTTCGACATTGATGCGTTTGATTATCTCGAAAATATTGTGGACGATAAGCGGCGCCAGTCCGAGCGACGGCTCGTCAAGCAGCAGGATGCGGGGCCGTGCCATCAATGCGCGGGATATGGCCAGCATCTGCTGCTCACCACCACTCAACGTGCCGCCTTGCTGACCGCGTCGCTCCGCCAGACGCGGGAAGATTTCAAAGACCTCCTCAAAGTCCTTCTTGATCTGGTCTTTGTCATTGCGCAGAAAGGCTCCCATATCCAGATTCTCCAGCACCGTCAGCTGAGGAAAAATGCGCCGTCCCTCGGGAACCTGGGACAGCCCCATCGCCACGATCTTGTTCGGGTGCTTCTTCGATATATCGACGCCGTCGAGGAATATCTCGCCGCTCCTGATCGCGGTTATGCCGCATATCGACATCAAGGTTGTCGTCTTGCCGGCACCGTTGGCGCCTATCAGCGTGACGATTTCGCCTTCCTCGACTGAGAGCGATATACCGCGCAGGGCCTGGATATTTCCATAGTACGTGCTGACGTTCTTCAGTTCCATCAAAGCCATGTCATTCTCCTAAATACGCCTTGATTACCTCGGGATTGCTCTTGATCTCCATTGGTGTTCCTTCGGCGATCATTCGTCCGTAATCAAGCACGTAGATTCGTTCGGAAACATTCATGACGAGGCTCATATCATGCTCGATAAGCAGGATGGAGACCTTTTCCCTGTCACGTATGAGGTTGATGGTCTCCTCAAGTTCCTTCGTCTCGTGCGGGTTCATACCCGCAACCGGCTCGTCCAGCAACAGCAGGAATGGATCGGTAGCCAGCGCGCGCGCTATTTCAAGCCGTCGCTGAGCTCCGTACGGGAGATTCCGTGCCGTCTCGTTGATGAACATCTCCAGCTTCATCTTCTTGAGAATCTCATGGCTTTCGTCTATCAGACGCTGCTCTTCTTCCCTCGTAGCCTTGTCACGGATAATCGCCTTGAATATGCCCGCCTTCAACGAGTTGTGGCGGCCTATCATGACGTTTTCCAGCACTGTCATCTTGCCAAAAAGCCTGATGTTCTGGAACGTACGGGCCAGCCCCTTCTGGTTGATGATGTTTGGCTTGAGCCCTTGTATCTGCTCCCTGGGCTTTTCGGCATGCTGGATTGAAACACTGCCCTCGGTGGGCATATAGACGCCGGTAATGCAATTGAATATGGTCGTCTTGCCCGCGCCATTGGGGCCGATCAGCGCGCAAATCTCGCCATTCTTTATGTGCATCGAAACATGATCGATGGCGCGCAGGCCGCCAAATACCATCGATAGATCCTGAATATCAAGGATGGGTGCCATCGCGTCACTCATTTGCCGACCTCCGTGGTAGCGCCCGATGCCGTCTTGTCGACAAAGGTATACACTTTGCGCTTGCGCGGGAACAAGCCATCCGGCTTGAAAATAATGACGATGATCATCGCCACTCCGTATATCAGGATACGATATTGAGCCAGCGGCCTGAAATATTCCGGCAGCAATTTAAGGAGCAGCGCTCCGCCTATCGCGCCAGGAATCGAACCGGTGCCACCGATCACTATCGCCATAAGCACCATGATCGATTCCCAGAGCGTAAAGCTGTCTGGATTTATGTACGTGGTCTGGGATGCCAGCACGACGCCGGCTATGCCCGCCCAGAACGCTCCCAGTGCGAAGGTGCTCAGCTTGTTGCGCACCAGATCAATGCCCATCGCCTCGCACGCAATCTCGTCTTCGCGCATTGCCTCGAGAGCACGGCCTACCCTGGAATCCTCGATGCGTCTGACCACGAATATGGTCATGATCACAAGCACGACGACGATGTAGTAGATGTATGTAGCCGCTTGCCGTGGCGGCAAGCGTATGCCAAAGAACCATGGCCGCGGAATCAGGCTGATACCCGTCGCGCCACCGGTAACGGGCCCCGAATTCTGCAACACCATCCTGACTATTTCACCGAAGGCCAGCGTAATGATCGCAAGATAGTCGCCGCGCAGTCGCAGCACCGGCAGACTGAGTAGGATGCCAAATATGACAGCCAGAATGCCGGCCAGCGGCAGGGCTATCCAGAACAACCAGCCGGTGTTGATGGACGCCGCGGCGAATACCGGGCCAGCATATTTCCAGAGCAGCCCGTAGGTGTACGCTCCGACGGCAAAGAACGCCGCATACCCGAGGTTCAGCAAGCCACCCAACCCGACCACGATATTCAGTCCCAGCGCCAGAATGACGTAGATAAGCGCCGTTATCATGATATTGGTATGGTACATGCCCAGCGCGAGTGGATAGATCGCCATCGCCAGAAGCAATACGCTGACAGCGGTCCACCGAATGGGCTTGTGAGCCAGAGCCGAGACTACCACATCCTGCACGCGGCGCATCGGGGTGTCGGTATCGGCGGTGTCTCCTCGATGTTCGTTCCATTCCAGCGCGCGACTCCATACGAATGACAGCACGAACGATGCTATCGCGATGCCGGGAAGGTTCTCCCATCTGAATCGTATCACAGCGACACCACTCACCACAGTAGCCTTCATCACCATGAACGGAAACAGCAACACAACAAACCATATCGATTTGCCCAACGCGTCTATGAGCTCGGAAGCCAATTTCTTGTGGGTCATTCGCTTACACCTTCTGCTTCTGGTTCTTGCCAAGAATTCCATCGGGCTTGAGGATCAGTATCAATATCAGGATGATGAAGGCAAAGGCATCCTCGTAGTCGCTGGAAATGTACCCGGTGCCAAGGCTCTCCGCCCACCCCAGAATAAAGCTGCCCAGCACCGCGCCGGGAATGCTTCCGATGCCGCCCAGTACCGCGGCGACGAACGCCTTGATGCCGGCGACGAAGCCAATATAGTAATTGATCTGTCCCATATACGAGCAGATGAGCACTCCACCTACGGCCGCCAGGGCTGAACCGATGATGAAGGTCACCGATATGACCTGATTAATATCTACACCGACCAGGAGCGCCATGTCCTTGTCCTGGGCGGTGGCGCGCATCGCCTTGCCTATGCGTGTAAGTTTGATGAGCATCGTCAGCAAGATCATGATTACCGACGTAGTGACGAGTATGATGAACTGCGTGGAGTTTATGTATTCACGCACCGGATGCAGAAAAGCCAGGTCCGGCAGATATGACGGGAACGATAGATACTTTTCGGTCTGCGCGAGCAGCACGAAGTTCTGCAGTATCATCGATATGCCTATTGCGCTGATAAGCGCCGACAGGCGTGGCTTGTTGCGCAGCGGCCTGTACGCGAGGCGCTCGATCGTAAAGCCAAAGGCGGACGAATAAATGACCGCGGCCAGGATCGAAAGCACCAGCACGACCGGTACCGACAAGCCCATCGAAAAGAGAAAGCCTCCCACGATCAGCGCTGTAAAGCCGCCTATCATGTAGACCTCACCGTGCGCGAAGTTGATCAGCTGCACGATGCCGTATACCATGGTGTAGCCAAGCGCAATCAGAGCATAGATGCTGCCCTTGGCCGTACCACTGAGAAAAAGCTTCAGGAAATAATCCATGTTTCGAATCCTTCTCGACCGAGCTCGCGCAATTGTACCACGTGTTGTGGAAAACGGTTCCAGAATCCGGAATCACAAAAAAGCAGGCCGTCCCGGCTTTTCAGAACCGGAACGGCCGAATTGTACAGATACCCGGATCTTGTTCCTTACTTCAGCTCGACGAACTTGCCGTCCTTGACCTGATATATGGAGAATCCGAAACCGATTACATCGCCGCGCTCATCAAAGCTGATCTTGCCAAGCGGGGTCTCGACATACTCTGAGCGAAGCGCCTTTACTATGGCGTCATAGTCGGTGCTGCCAGCCTTCTGGATTGCGTTGGTAACAGCCAACGTAGCCGCGTAGGCGTTCAGGAAGAAGGCGCCAGGCTCGTCGCCGAACTTGGCCTTGTGATCCGCGACAGCCTTGATGGCGAGCGGGTTGGAGCTTGTGTCCATCGGGCCAGAGGCATACACACCCTCGGCGTACTTGCCGGCAACTTCGATGAAGGTAGCGTCCTTGACGCCGTCATCAGAGATAAAGGGAAGGTTCATGCCCTTGTCCTTCATCTGCTGAACGAGCTTCGAGGCCTCGGGGTGATATCCGCCCCACACGACACCTTCCGCTCCGGAATTGCCGATCTTGTTGACGACGGCTGAGTAGTCGGGAGCACCAGGATTCACACCCTCGAAGAGCACGACCTTGATGCCTTCCGCTTCGGCGAACTGCTTGACCAGCTCGGCATAACCCTTGCCGTAATCACCCTTGTCATGGAGGATCGCGAGCGACTTGAGACCAAGCTTGTCCTTGATGAACATGGTGCCGAGTTTGGCCTGGGCGTCATCCGGCGCGATGGTTCGGAAGAAGTTGGGATACTCGCCACTCTGGGTCAGCGGAGGGTTGGTTGCCGACGGGGAGATTGTGACGATCTTGGAATCCTTGTATATTCCGAGCGCTGACTTGGTCGCGCCGGAGCAAATGTGGCCGATGACGGCGACCACGTTATCGCTTACCAGCTTCGAGGCCGCGTTGGTCGCGAGCTCGGGCTTGCACTGGTCATCCTCGACAAACAGCTCGATCATACGGCCGTTGATGCCACCCTTTGCGTTGATCGCCTCGACAACCAGCTTGGCTGCGTTTACCGAAGGCAGGCCATAGGAGGCCAAGTCACCGGTGTGAGCGCCTGCTACGCCGATCTTGATGGTTTCCGTCACCTTTTTTTGACAGCCAACCGCGATGAGCGATGCCGCGAGCGCAACCACCGCTAGAATCACAATGCTTCTCTTCATCCGTTCCTCCTGTTCCTCGATTCAAAACATATAATGCAAAGACTCAGCTCTACGCAAATTCCGCTTCGTCGCGGTGTCGCGACGGCACTCACGAGCGGAATCAGACGGTCCGCCACAATATCATGATTACCTTATCGTTTCTATTTATAGTACTGATCAAACTTAGTCAAGTAGCCAAGGCGCCAAATTCAGGGAATGTGTCAAAATGCTCGCCTCCATGCTATATACTATGCAAAGCCCTTCGCGGGGCAGGGCACACCGAAGAATCCGGAAGGTCCATACATGCGGAATATCATACACCTTGATACCAACAGGACAAGCTATATTTTGGGCACGCTGGCAACTGGCCAGCTCGAGCATCTGTACTACGGCTCACGCCTCAGGCGGATGGACGACTACGAGCCACTCAGGCAGAAGAACGATGTGCCATACGGCACCATGGTCAACATCAGCCAGTCAAACAAGAACATCGGGCTCGACGACCAGTGCCTGGAATATTCCGGACTCGGCAAGGGTGACTTCAGGGAGCCGGCGATGGAACTGGTCTTTGCCGATGGCAGCAGGACAACCGATTTCAGGTATGTGTCGCACAGGTCATTCCAGGGCCGGCTGAACATCGCTGGCCTGCCAAGCGCTCTTGACGTGGACACGTCAACCACGGAAGTGACGCTCCGTGACGCCGACAAGCGCATGACACTGCTGCTGTATTACTGCGTCTATGCCAGACATGATGTAATCACCAGATTCGCGGTGCTGCGCAACGATTCAGACACGACGGTTCGAGTGCAGCGGCTGATGAGCTCGCAGCTCGACCTGTTCGGCGGCTCCTGGCGCCTCATCACTTTCGATGGATGCTGGGCCTACGAGCGGGAACGCCACGACAAACCAATCGATCCGGGCATCTATGTCAATGATTCCAAGACAGGCGCCAGCTCCAATCGCCACAACCCGTTCGTGATGCTCGCGGCGGCTGGCTGCGACGAGCTTTCAGGCGAATGCTACGGGAGCAATCTCGCGTATTCGGGCAATCATGCCGAGATAGTGGAGGCCAATTACCAAGGCAAGATCCGCTTGCTGACCGGCATCAACCCTTCAGGTTTCGAGTGGCAGCTTGAACCAGGTCAGTCATTTTCAACGCCGGAAGCCATCCTGTCGTTCTCCGCCGATGGCTTCAATGGACTCAGCCATAATCTGCACCGTTTCACGGCCGACTGCGTCGTGCGCGGCTTCTGGAAGAACCGGGAGCGGCCGATCCTGATAAACAACTGGGAGGCGACCGAGTTTGACTTCGACGCCAGGAAGCTTATAGCCCTCGCCAAAGAAGCCGCCGCGCTTGGAATCGAGCTGTTCGTGCTCGACGATGGCTGGTTCGGGCACCGGGACGACGACACAAGCTCGCTGGGCGACTGGAAGGTCAACGAAAGGAAGTTGCCGGGCGGCATCGCCGAGCTTTCATCACGGATACGTAGCCTTGGTCTGGACTTCGGCATATGGGTCGAGCCAGAAATGATAAGCGAAGACAGCGACCTCTACCGCGCGCATCCAGACTGGGCCGTGGCAACGCCCGGCCGCGAGCCGGCCCGCGGCCGCAACCAGTTGGTCCTTGACATCACGATGCCCGAGGTCCGGACCTGGCTCATCGAAACCATGTCCTCTGTCTTCTCCACCGGCACCGTCACGTATGTCAAATGGGACATGAATCGCAACACCTCCGATGCCTTTTCCAGAGCTCTGCCGTCGGCTCGACAGGGAGAGTTCCACCACAGATACATACTGGGCCTGTATGAGGTGCTTGCTGAACTGGTGCGACGATTTCCGCACATCCTGTTCGAATCGTGCGCCTCGGGAGGCAATCGCTTCGACCTGGGAATGCTGTGCTACATGCCACAGATATGGACAAGCGACGACACCGACGCATTTGCCAGGCTTTCAATCCAGGGCGGCACATCCTACGGCTATCCGCAGAGTGTGATGGGCGCCCACGTCTCCGCCAGCCCCAACATGCAAACACTCAGAGCAACCACCATCGAGACCCGCTTCAACGTCGCCGCCTTCGGCCTTCTGGGTTACGAACTGGACCTGACAATACTGTCATCTTTTGACAAGAAGGCGATAGCCGGGCAGATAGCCTTCTACAAGGAGAACCGGGCGCTGCTGCAGTTCGGGCAATTCTGGCGAGTACCGAACAGGCTCGACTCGGACAAGACCCTCTGGGCTGTTGTATCCGCTGACGGTAGCGAAGCCATAGTCGGGCTGTTCCAGGGCGCCGCCAGGGTTGGGCGCGGCCAGGACATCATCACCGTCCCCGGCTTGGACACCGAGCCCAGCTTTGCCGTGACAGGCAGGACGCAGTACATCAATGTGCAGGCCTTTGGCAACCTGGTCAACCGCGTGCTGCCCATCAAGATTCGCTGGGATGGCATCGTGCATACCGTGCTGTCGTCGCACTACCTGTTCAAGATGGCCGAAGAAGCGTATGTCGCGAATGGCGACCTGCTCTCCGCCTATGGCATCAAGCTGATACAGCAATTCTCGGGTACGGGATACAACGACCGCGTGCGCATCTTCTCTGATTATGGATCACGGCTCTATACCGTGCGCGCCATCCACGCCGCCCCGGAGACACCTGAGTCGGCGAAATGACAGGGTTCGGCGCTACTCGGCTGTCAGCAACGCCAGGTGCTGGTCATCCAGATATGTCCAGCCGCCTGACGACAGGGCAAGCTCGTCGAGCCTGAGCCGGCCTATCGCTATGCGCTCCAGGGCCGCACAGTGGTTGCCCGCTGCCGCGAGCATCCGCTTTACCTGATGATACTTGCCCTGCTCCAGCACAATCTCAAGCCGGTATGCATCAATTGCCACGCATGAAACGGCCTTGAGCGGGGCAGGCTCGTCGACCAGCTGGACTCCCGCCATCAGCGCGGCGATCAGCTCGGGCGTAACCGGCCTGGCTGTAGTGGCGCGGTAGAGCTTGGGTACGTGCCGCTTGGGGGAGGACTGGGCGTGGATGAACGCACCGTCATCGGAGAGCAGCAGCAGCCCCGTCGTATCATGATCAAGCCTGCCGACCGGCTGTAGATCACGCTCGGCGAATTGCTCTGGAAACAGTGACAACACCGAAGGATGGTGGCTGGGCTTGCGCGAGCACTCGATGTTCGTTGGCTTGTTGAGCGCTAGATACAGCTTTTCCCGGTACAGCCAGGCTTGGCCATTGACGCTGAACTCGAGTCCCCTGGTATCATAATTCGCGGAGAAATCATCAGCGGGCGCGCCGCAGACATGCACGTGCCCGCCTTCTACCAGCGCTCTGCATCCCTTGCGGGAACCAAAGCCCTGGGACTGCAGGATCTTGTCAAGGCTCATCATGATTCTGAGTGTAGCCCGTCGACATCGAGCGTGTCAAAAGCGCCTACACCACACCAGCCAATCGACCCGGGACGACAGAAAGGCGAAGGTATCGCTATGCGAAAGACGGGAAGAGATTTCTCTGTGCGTGCGATGGAAGGCGCGGTGACGTTGCTTCTCTGGCATGCTCGACGGATCCTGTCAAAGGGGGGCCCGCGAAACGGATCTACGCGGAGTCAGCCTGGGACGGAACCAGTAATCTGATGATCATTTTCGAAGGCCAGTTGGGTCCTTCTACCGCCCGCGCCGATTCCTGGGCATGGGATCCTGCCAAGCGCACCTGGAAGTCCATCGGAGGCCTCGAGGGCGACCTGCCGACCTGCGCGATGGATTATTACGGCTCTGTGGGCACGTCGGTATGCTTCGTCGGATCGCGCTGGACCTACATGAGCAAGGGTGAGGGAAGGAACGTCAGCGAAACCTGGACCTACGGCGCGATGGCTGATAAATCGAATCTCCTCGAGACCGTCGGCAGCCCCACGCCGGGGCTTCTCGGCAGCCGAGTGGCCTGGGACCCGGTGTCGAAGCGTATCTGGCTCTGCGGAGGCGGCCCTCGACGGAATATGCCTATGAACGAGCCGTGGTACTGGGACTTGGCGAAGCATGACTGGTTCCAGATCGAGCGGGAATTATAGCCCGAAGATCCGTTCTCGAAGCGTGTCGGTCAGTCTCCCATCATGTCGGCCAGCAGGCTGTCGACGTCAGCCTGGTCCATGTCCGCCTTGCGCTCGTAGGCAAGCTCCTGGTTGGCCGCACGCAGCTTCCGAAGCAGGCTGTAGATGACGACCAGGAGCAGTTTGTTGCCGCCCGTAGGCTGGCTCTTCAGGAATGCGCTGATGTCGCTCCGCTGCAGCCTGAGCAGGGTCACATCCTCGGCCGCACTGACAGAGGCTGTGCGACGTACCTTGATGAAGAGACCTGCCTCGCCAAAGACATCTCCGGGACCCAGGGTGCACATGTACACATTGCGCGAAGATCCGTCCAGAGTGGCCTCTTCCACGGATACGCTTACACTGCCCTTGAGTATGGCAAAGAACCAGGGGCTGATCTCATCCTCATGGACGATGGTCTCGTCGGCGTGACAGATGACGATGGATGCCCTGGAAAGCAGCATGTCCAATTCTGTCGGCGACAGATATTTGAATGAGGTTATCTCCGATGCCTTGTCGCGCCAGGCGCTCTTGTCACTTACTTCTTGCATACTACCATAGTATGCCACGGCTGATACCTATGCAACCGGCTCATCGACGCGTTCGAATGACTCCAGATAGCGTCCCACCGACCTTGTCAATTCTACGGCGAAGTCTGCCATGTATTTGCGTTTGCAGAAGGCCTGCATGAAGTCATCAAAACCGGTGGTCTGCTCAGGATCAGCCGACGAGTACATCGCCCGGAGTTCCGCCTCGGGCAGGCGCGAATATGCGTTGTGCCTGACAATATGGCGCCTGTCGACTCGCGCCGGTTTGGGCCGCGCTTTCTGCTGCTCGGTCGGATAACCAAAGACCAGCATCGTCACCGGCATGACGTACGGATCGAGCTTCAAGAGCTCGACATGCCGGTCATGGTTCTCCAGGATGTCACCGATGTAGCACGAACCGATGCCCAGCGATTCCGCCGCGGTCACCGCGTTTTGCGCGGCTATCGCCGCATCCTGGCTGGCCAGCAACAGGTCGCCGACACCGGGCTTCCTCGGCGACGAGCCGGCGTACTCGTAGCAGTCGAGCCACCTTCTGCAATCCGCCAGAAACACCAGAACGAGTGGTGCTTTTGCGATGAATGGTTGATTATCGCAGCTTATGGCCAGGCTGTCCTTGATGCTCTGATCATCAACCTCGATGATTGTATACAGCGTCTGATTCCCGGCGGTCGGAGCCTGGATCGCGGCATCGATAATGAGGTTCTTGTCGTCGTCGGATATGGGCCGGCCATCAAAGGCACGCATAGATTTCCTGGCGAACAGTTGCCGTATCGTTTCGTTCATTTTTGCCTCTTGCATATCAGTCTCCTTTGTCGCCACCGTCATCGGCAATGATGCCGACAGCGCGTATGGGCGATCCATCACTGTCGCGGATCTTGAGCGGCAGACACGAAAACAGGAACTTCCGGCCAGCAAGCGGAGCCAATCCGCGCAGATTCTCGATGATAACCAGATCATGTCCCAGGACAATCTCATGAATCACCATTGGCGACGCGCCTACCGGGTCAACCGATATACAGTCGAAACCAATACCCTTGAGGCCAAAGCCGCAGAGCCATCGTGCCGCCTCTTCGGAGAGCGTCGGGAAGCCATCAAAGTACTCGTCCGATCCCCACTTGAGCGACCAGCCCGTATGGAACAGAACAAACTCCGAACCTCGGATGTAGCCTGCAAGAGGCTCAAGTTCACCCACCGAGACAGTCCCTCGCAGACGGGCCGTCAGGTCCACAACGACGGCCTGGCCCACAAATTTGTCTACGGGGAACTGGTCGAGCGTCAGCCTGCCTGCGAGCATGTGCCCCGGGGCATCCATGTGGGTTCCGGTATGTGAATACATTGTCAGCAGCTTCTCTGCAAAGCCATCCGCCGCAATCGACGTGGCATCCGTTATGGATGGGCCTTCGGTACCTGGATATACCGGCATGTCGGGCGCGATAAATTGAGTCAGATCGATGACGTTCAAGGGACCTCCCTGCGAGTCACTAATGATTGTATAGTTCATCGAACCTTGCATCTCGGTATCCAACGCCACCGCCCCTTGTATGGTTGGTCTTGGGTAACCGCGCCTGGCGGTGTCGAATAGAGAAAGATGCAAGGTTCGATCAACTAATCAAAGTTCTGGAACAGAGCCTCACGCGCGCGCTCCTGGCCAGCTCAAAGAAAAGCCGGCGATAATCATGACGATCGCCGGCTCATTGGTCTGCCTCGGATGCATGCGCGCAGATGCTTCAGGAAATTCTAGCCACTGGCATCGCTCTTGACACCAAGATAGGCAGCGCGGATTGCCGGGTTCTCGATAATATCGCAGGCCTGGCCTTCCATGATGATCTTGCCCTGCTCGAGTACGTACGCTCTGTCCGCAACCTCGAGAGCCTTGTAGGCGTTCTGCTCGACAAGCAGAATGGTCTTTCCCAACTTCCTGATCTCCACGATGATGTCGAACACCGTCTGCACCAGTATCGGGGCAAGTCCCAGCGATGGCTCATCCATCAGCACCAGGTCACCATCGGTCATCAGGGCACGACCCATCGCTAGCATCTGCTGCTCGCCTCCGGAAAGGGTGCCGGCTGACTGCTTCTCGCGCTCCTTGAGCCGCGGGAACAGCGCATACACCCTGTCCAGACTTTTCGCTATCGCTGCGCGGTTCGTGCGCAAGTAGGCGCCCAGGTACAGATTGTCCTCGACCGAGAGGTTCGCAAAGACAAGCCGCCCCTCTGGCACATGGCAAATGCCTGCCTTCACTATTCTGGCCGGCTGACGGCCCAGCACATGCCCCTGATAGGTGATGTCACCCTTCGACGGCTTCAGGAACCCAGAGATTGAATTAAGGAGCGTCGACTTGCCAGCGCCGTTAGCGCCGATGATCGTTACGATCTCGCCCTTGTTGACCTGGAGGGAGACCCCGCGCAGCGCGTGGATGCCGCCGTATGATACGTGAAGATCGCGTACGCTCAGCATGATTTCTTTCCCTCCCCGCCAAGATACGCCTCGACGACCTTGGGATCATCGGCTATCGATTCCGCCGTTCCACTGGCCAGTGTGCAGCCAAAATTCAGGACGTGAACCTGTTCGCAAATGCCCATGATCAGATCCATGTGATGCTCTATCACCAGAACCGAAAGGTGGAACTTGTCACGGACTTCACCGATCAACCGCATCAGGTCATTGGTCTCGTCGGGATTCATGCCGGCGGCCGGTTCATCAAGCAGCAGCAGTTTCGGGTCAAGCGCCAGCGCTCGTGTTATCTCGAGGCGTCGCTGGAGTCCGTACGGCAGGTTGTTGGCGGTCACATCGAGCCTGTCCTGCAGGCCCATGATGGTGAGCAACTCGGTCGCCTTGGCGCGAATGGCTTTCTCTTCGCGGGCAAAGCGGGGCAATCTGAAGAGCGCTTCTGCTACCGAATAGTGAGCGCTTGTGTGGCAGGCCGTAAAAACATTCTCAAAGACCGTCAGATTCTTGAAAAGCCTGATATTCTGGAATGTGCGTGTTACGCCGGAATCGGCAATCTGGTACGGTTCGAGATTGGTTATGGGGCGCCCCTGAAACATGATGGTGCCCTTGCTAACCTTGTACACACCGGTTATCAGATTGAATATTGTAGTCTTGCCCGCGCCGTTGGGGCCAATCAGGCCAAAAATGCCGCCTTCGGGGACAGCGAGGCTGACGTCGTTGACGGCGATCAATCCACCAAACTGTTTGGTGAGCCCGTTCAGTTCGAGTATGGCGCTCATATTTCGCCCCGCTTTTCCATTGCTCTTGATTCAGCCAAGAGCGCTGCCTTGGCCTTGTTGGCGGCAGCTGCCTTCCGGAGACCAGCGGGTGTAAGCTCCATGCCACCCAGAAGTCCCTGTGGCCTTCCCACCATGATGACGATGACGGCCAAGCCGTAGAACACGAGGCGCCAATCGGAAAAAGCCCGGAATATTTCGGGCAATGCCGTCAGCAGCAGGGCTCCGAGTACAGATCCGGATATGGAACCGATGCCACCAAAGATGACGATTATCGTCAGCTCTGTGGACTTGGTCATATTGAAGGTTTTGGGGGCGATGAAGCCGACGAAATTGGCCATCAGGGCGCCGGCAATGCCCGCGAGCACGGCGCTGGTCACCAGCGCCATCATCTTGGTGCGCATTACATTGATGCCGGCCATCTGCGCCGCCAACTCTTCTTCGCGTACCGCGACCATGTTCCTTCCCTGGCGGGAATTGACCATGTTCCAGACCAGTATCACGGATATAATGGCCACGATGAAGGGCAGGGATACCGAAATGCCCTTGAACTGCGGGATGCTTTCCCAGCCGCGGGCGCCGCCGACCCAGGCCCAGTTGTTCAAGATCAGGCGAATCGCCTCGCCAAAGCCCATCGTCGCTATGCAGAAGTAGTCGCCCTTGAGTTTCAAAGTCAGGCGGCCAATACCAATGCTGATGATACCCGCGACAAGGCCAGCGGCCAGAATCGCGGCGACAAATGGCAAATGCAACCGGGCGGTGACTATCGCGCCGACGTATGCGCCGATGGCCATGAAGCCAGCATGCCCAAATGAGAAGAGTCCAGTAAACCCTGTCAGGATGGACAGACCGAGCACGGCGACAAGGTTGATGGCCGACAGCTCAAAAATTCCAAGGATATATTCCATATCGCCCTCCTACGCCTTGTCTTCTGCGTTCTTGCCCATGATTCCCGTGGGCCGAACGATCAACATGGCTATCAAGATAAGAAAGGCAATAAGATCACGATACTGGGTTGACAGATACCCGGACACGAATGTCTCTATAAGGCCTAGCAACAGCGCGCCAAGCAGCGCCCCAGGCAAGCTTCCAAGGCCGCCGAAGACAGCGGCGATGAACGATTTGAGCGTTATCGCGCCGATCTGCGGAAATACCTGGTATTTCATGCCGTACAGCACGCCGGCTACGCCAGCCAGGGCGCCGCCAATGGCGAATACGAGGATGATGACGAAATTCGGATTCACGCCCATAAGGGCGCTTGCTTTCATATTATACGCGGTAGCCTGGACAGCCTTGCCCATCTTGGTGTGATCGATAAACAGGATCAGCGCCAGAAGGCAGACGGCCGAGATGCCAAACATCGCCAGATCGATACGCCCGAGGGCAATCTCACCAAGCATGATCGGACCTTGCGCAAAGATCTGCGGGTACATCTTGGGTGTGGGTCCAATGGTCGCTATCACGAAGTTGTCTATGAATATAGAGGCGCCCATCGCGGTGATGATGAAGTACAGAAAGGGTGCCTTGCGGTCGCGGAGCGGTTTATATGCCAGTCGTTCCAGGGAAACCGCGATTATGGCGGAACCGAACGCGGCAACAAAGAATGATGGAATAAATGGCAATCCGAGCAGCGTCATCGAGAAGAATCCGAAGTACGCGCCGAGCATGATCACCGATCCATGCGCAAAATTCGAGAAATTCATTATCGAGTACACAAGCGAATATCCAACGGCCATCAGGGCGTAAATGGAACCGATTGACAGGCCGTTGACAAGTTGTTGTAGGAACTGGGTCATTGGTCCCTTTCTTTGGAGCTTCCAAAAATAGAGCCGTCGCGGCCGAGCGGTCGCGACGGCAAGCATTCAAGACAGATTAGTCCTTGGCGGCAAATTTTTCCTGGAATACCATGTTCGGTCCGATGATCTTGATCAGCCAGGCATCCTTGCCGACTGGATCATGGGTTGGTCCGATCTTGATATGACCAGTAACGCCTTCGATGTCGCAGGTCTCAAGAGCGTTCTTGATCTTCTCGCCATCGAGCGAGCCAGAGCGCTGGATCGCGTCGATTACCATGAGCAGCGCGTCGTGGATCATGTAGGAGTTCAGCTCGGCGACCTTGCCGTACTTGGCCTTGTATTCATCACGGAAGGGCTTGGCGATGTCACCATCGAAGTCCAGGTGGTTGATGAACATGCTGCCTTCAAGGGCGTTGCCGGCGAGAGAAATCAGGTTCTCGGATGGCCAGCCGTCGCCGCCAAGCAGAACCTGGTTGATGCCGAGATCACGCGCCTGCTTCGCGCTGAGCGCGACGTCGGTGTAGTAGTTCGGCATGAAAATGATGTCGGGATTGGCGGCCTTGATCTTGGTCAGCGGTGCGCGGAAATCCTTCTCGCCAGCGGTAAAGCTGACTTCGGCCACGATCTTGCCACCGAGCTTCTCGAAGCTTTCTTTGAAGTACTGGGCCAGACCGGCGGAATAGGAATCATCCACGGTCATGAAGATCGCGGCGTTACGCTTCTCGAGCTTCTGATAGGCGAAATACGCGGCAACTTTGCCCTGGTATGGGTCGGTAAAGCAGGCGCGGAAGCTGTACTGATTGACAGCGCCGCTCTCGGTGACCGTTACCTTGGGATTGGTGGCGGTGGAGGCTACATATGGAACCTTGGCCGCGGCAAGAATCGGAGCCACGGGGATGGCTTCGCCTGAACCCTGCGGTCCGACGATGGCTACCACATGATCCTGGCTCGAAAGGCGCTTGGCCACATTGACGGCCTCGGTGGAATCGCCCTTGTCATCATAGCCGATAACCTCGAGCTTGTAGGTCTTGCTACCGACCTTGATGCCGCCAGCAGCGTTGTAATCGTCAATCATCATCTTGACGGAATTGAGTTCGGCCTGACCCCACAGGGCCGTGTCGCCGGTGAGCGGACCGAACCAGCCGATCTTGATGGTATCGGCCTGCTTGGCCGCCCCACCACAGCCCACCAGGGCGATGGCGAGTACCAGCGTCAAAACAGTACCCAGCACGTAGCGTGTGCGCATAGATATCTCCTCCTCGTTTCTATAGAGACATACGAACGTCTGCCAGTATATGGCAAGTTTCTGGAGGCTACAAGCGAAAACTCCGTGCCGCATCACGTTTTTTTGTATGTTCATGCAGAAACATCGCATCAGGCCTGCCTTCCGGACGATGCAGTCAGCGCTCGAGGCGCTTGCGTTTCAGGGCACGGTCACGTATGATCGGTCATGGACAAGTACCGTTTTACCTACCAGGACATCCACCGGACGGTGCGCGATCTTGCACGGCGCATCGTTGCGGCAGGATACGAGACAGACGTCATAGTAGCCATCGGTTCGGGCGGCTTCATCCCTGCACGCATGCTCCGCACCTTCATCAACAAGCCTATTCTCGCGGTTGGCATTGCGTACTACGACCAGCACAATCAGCCAACTGCCAATCCCCGCAAGGTTCAGTGGATAGAAGAGGCCGAGCGGCAGCTCAAGGGCAAGCGCATACTGCTCGTTGACGAGGTCGACGATTCGCGCGTGACCCTGGAGTACTGCGTCCGCGAGTTGCTGGCCCACCACCCGGCGTCGATCGCGGTGGCTGTGCTGCACAACAAGCTCAAGGAGAAACGCGGAGCAATGCCGCCCGAGGTGGCGATGTATCTGTCCGGACTCGATATCGACGACAAGTGGGTTGCCTACCCCTGGGACGCGCAGGATATCGACGAGCACGACAGGGCCGCCGCCGCCGACAAGGCCTAGATTTCCGTGGCAACTGATTCAAACACGGCGGCCGAGAAGGCTGTCATGCGCGCCGAGCTCAAAAGGATACTGGCCTCACTTTCGGCGGGGCGTCGGCAAGCAGCGGCCAGTGCCGCGACCGCGTTGGTCCTGACGCTGGAGTCGTATAATAGCTCCTCGCTGGTGCTTGCCTTCCTCTCGATGTCATCTGAAATCGATACGACGCCGCTGCTCGAGGCGGCCCTTCATGACGGCAAGCGCGTCGCGGTACCTCGTATCGAGGGCGACGATATAGTATTCATAGAGCTCGATCAGGAGTGGCGCTCCTGGCCACGCGATCGCTGGGATATCCCGACGCCACCCAGCTCCGTTGCCCCAGTGCCTCCCGGAGCCATAGCGGAAATTCATACACTGGCACTGGTGCCGGGCCTGGCCTTCGATGACCGCGGCGGACGTCTGGGACGTGGCAAGGGCTACTACGACCGTTTTCTGGCAACGATCGCAACCGAACGACTCGGTCGCGGCGCAGCGGCACAGCCATTCATCGCACTTGGATATGGCTTTGATGAACAGCGGGTGGACCGGGTGCCGACAGGCCCCTTCGATCGACCGCTCGGTGGTCTGATTCTGGCATAGCGGGGACACAGGAGGCTTTCCATGCAGGCAAAGAAAAGAATAGCGCTGGTTGCGCACGACAACAGGAAAAAGGATCTGGTGGGCTGGGTCGAATACAACTGGCGATCCCTCCTCAGGCACGACCTTGTGTGCACGGGCACGACCGGCAAGCTTGTCGCCGAAACCATAGAGCGCAAGCGCCTGACCGAGGGCGGAGCCACGGCGCCAGTGGCCAACATCAAATTCCTCAAATCGGGACCGCTTGGCGGAGATCAGCAGCTGGGTGCACAGATCTCGGAGGGCACCATCGATCTGGTCATATTTTTCTGGGACCCTATGGAACCACAGCCGCATGATGTTGATGTGAAGGCCTTGCTGCGCATCGCGGTGCTCTACAACATACCCATGGCCTGCAACAGGTCCACGGCGGATTTTGTAATATCAAGCCCCCTGTTCGACAAGCCATACGAACAGCTCATCAAGGACTACAGTTCCTATATCCAGCGTACACTGGCATAACCCCCATAGACGCTCTTGTTGCGCCAGGCGTAGCCATGTATCAATATAGAGTGAGCGGCCGAGCCTCTGAGGCGACCGCAAGGAGGATTCAAGAATGAAACGACTTACCCGCACGATTTCGTCAATCATCACGGTTGCCTTGCTGGCACTTGCGGTTTCCGCGTGCGCCAAGCCGGCAACGGCCGCGGGCGCCGCATCTGCTCCCACGATGAGCGCCGGACTGCCTGACCTCAAGGGCAGAACAATCATCGCCGTCACCGAGAATGCCTACACGCCGCTCAACTTTGTTGACCCCAAGACAGGCAAGTCCGTTGGCTGGGAATATGATGCTGTCAACGAGATAGCCAAGCGCCTGAATGCCAAGGTCGAGTGGAAATTGTCCAGCTGGGACCTGATGATACAGTCCGTACGTGACGGCCAGTTTGACGTGGGCATGGACGGCATAACCATCAACGACGAGCGCAAGGCCCAGGTCGACTTCTCCGCGCCATACATGGTGTCACAGCAATTCATGCTGGTGCGCGCCAACGAGACACGATTTACCGACGAGAAGACCTTCGCGGCCGACCCCAAGCTGCTCATAGGCGCTCAGGCGGGCACGACAAACTTCTATGTCGCGGTCTACAACGTCCTGGACGGCGATGAGCAGAACAAGCGCATCAAATTGTTCGAGACATTCGGCGCCACCGTGCAGGCCCTTCTCGCGGGTGACGTTGATACGGTGCTGATGGATGCCGCCTCGAGCAAGGGCTTCATAGGGGCCAACCCCGGCAAGCTCAAGACGATAGGCGGTCCCTTGGGCACCGAGGAATTCGGTTTCATCTTCAAGCCGGGATCCGACCTCGTCGCGCCGTTCAACGCGGCTATCGCGGCGATGAAGGCAGATGGCACCCTCGAGAAGCTGAACATCAAGTGGTTCTTCGAGTACCAGCCCTGATCACCTTCAGAATTTGAGCGTGGGAATCTCCACGTTCTTGAGTACATCGGCGGCGGCGTCCTTGGCAAGGGCGCTGGCCCGATTCTCAAGTTCCGATTTCTTTGTGTCCAGCGAAGCGCCAAGGCTGTCGGCAGCAGTCTTGTCGCCTCTGGCAGCAGCGAGCAAGGTAGTAGCTCCGTCCCTGGCGCCCAGCTTTCTTTCCAGTTCTGTGCCCGCATGGTTCTTGAAGGCCGCGTCGAGTTCAGTTTCTGCCTTCCGTGCATAGCGCTCCGTCGTGGCGGCGAGGGCTGCGGAGACAAGGTCGTTCAGGTTTGTCGTAACGGCGAACCGCGGCGATCCGCTGCCCTCCCGTACATAATCCACATCGACATTGATCGATCCCACAGACTGCGTGGCCTGCGCGATGGTTCCGGATGGTTCGCGCAAGCGGCCATCGGCGATGCGTATCTCGGACTTTGCCGACACAGAGCCGGAAGCGATACCTGCGCCATGGAGCTTGCATGAGGCAGTTCCGGTAAAGCCACCTACACCCATGTCCTTGAGCGCTGAACCGAGATCGACTGGCAAGCCTTTTGCTGTCAAATCGACCACAAACGACTCTTTATCGGCATCGCGAAGATCCGCGACGCCAGTGAACGCGAGTTCGCGCACGCTATCGGAGACCGATACCGCCAGGGAGACCGGTTCAGGCACCAGATCCGGATCGTTTGAAAGTTCCTTGAGTGTGATCCGCCACCGCGTGCCATCAACGGTAAAATCGGCGCCGAACAGGCCTAGCCGGAACGCCGGATAGGACCATGCCGGATACCGAATATCCCTGCCGCGCGCGGAGACCGCCCGTGGGACTGCTTTCCTGTCTGTTCCGTCCTTCTTCATTTTCATCGCTATCTCGAGGGCACGCGCGCCGTAATCGAGGTAGCGCTCCGCCGAATCGGACAGGATTTCCTTGAGGCTCGGCTCGAGAGCCTCCATCGCGGCCCCGCTCCTGGGGTCGATATAGGATTTGAGGCGCTTGAGATCGTCAGCGGCGGCCGTTCGAGCCAGCCTCTCTAGTGCCGCGGCCTTGTCCATGTCTGTCTGGAGCCCTTTGACGACATCGCCCGTCTGCTGGCCCACGGCCTTGACCGAGGTGATGGCCGCACGCACCTCTTGCAGCGCCGCGCTCACCGCTTCGACGCTCTTGAGGCTCTTCACATTGATCGAGAGAACAGCCGCACTCGAGGTCTTGAGCTCGGTTACGCTCTTGCTTGCGGACTCGCTCTGAGCTCTCCAGCGCGCGACGGCTTCTGTATAGGCTGCGGCAGCATCTTCATACGCCTGGTTGCTCTTCAGTTTGGCCTTTTCGCGGTCGAGCAGCGCTTGCGCCGAAAAATTCTGAAGATCGATCAAGGGAATCCCGGCTTCCCTGGGAGCCATCGGCGGCTTTGCCTTCTGCTGGTATCCGGGCAGCGCGCCAGAGATGGCGCGGGTCGTGCCAAAGAGGACCGAGGCGGCGCTTGCTTCCTCGATGTATACCTTGCCGCGAAGCATGGCGCTCGGGTTGAGCCGCAATGCAACATGACCGGTCTCGAACAGGTTGGTCATCGGCTTGTCGCGGTCGGCGACCTTGATCGACACCATGCCTATCCGCATCCTGAATGGATCGAACCGAAAGCCAGTTACCTCGGCGCGTGCCTCAAAGGCTGCCGAGAGGCTGTACTCGATAGCGCCTTCCATCAACGGGTTCATGAAGACAAGAGCAAACACGACGAGACAGGCTGCGAATACTGTGCTGAGAGCCAGAGGTCCGATTTTCACAATTCCGCGATTCGCCTTGATGGCCTTGGCCAGCACTCCCAGTCGTTTAAGAACCGCAGGGTCCAGGCCGTCTTTCAGACGGTACAATCCTTCACTCAGCACAAACGACGAGCGCAGCAATTCCTGGTCTTTGGGCAGTTCTATGAACCGCAGGAATTTCTTCTCAAATTCTTTCTCGGCTATAGGCTTGCGGAAGAGAGGCGGAATCTTGCCTGTTTTCCTGGGTTTCATGCCTGCCGTCCTACCGCACCGCGCCGGCCAACTCGGCTGCGGAAGAAAGCGCCTTGGTCAAGGAAGAAACCAGTGGCAGCTTCATGATTGCTTTGTACACCTTACTCTCGATGATTCTGGGTGCAAGTTTGTTCCTGTACACTGGCACCGCGGCCCGGATGGCCAGAAAAGCAGGCAGCCATAGTACCAGTCCCGCGGCAAGCCCTCCCATCACAAGCGTATTGTTGAACCGCGTGAAGGGAGCGATGGGGAGGTTGTACAGGTAGGCAAATGCCCCCTGCAGCGATTCGATCGTAAGGATTGTATGCCCCAAAGCGTCAAGCAGCGGCGCCGCGAGCGGAAGCACTATCTTGAGAAGGGCGATGCTCAGCAACTGGACGGCCTGGTTGTTCTTGATGAAGAACGAAACGAAGAACAGCAGTATCCAGATCAGATTACCTGCCGGCACCAATGCCAGGAGCAGTCCCCAGGCAAACCCGGAGGCGATATGTTCCTTGCGAGCATTGGAGTTCAGGGCAACGATTGTCCGTGCCAATGTCTTTATCATAATTGAACTATGAGCCTTCAGATGCTCCAAAAGCAAGAGGCCGGATGGGAACTATCCCCATTCAAGCTGCGGCGCCAGCTTGACAATCGATACAGAAGCCATACAATTGCCGCACACGCCATTCCCAAGGAGACCCGGACAGATGAAAAAAAACAGGGCGGCCGCGGCCTTCCGGGGCATACCATGGTGGCTCGTGCTGCTCGTCGGCCTCGGCACCATATCGCTGGGTACGGCGCTGGCCGACGCGTCATATCGGGTCATATTCGGAGCCGTGGCCAAGGGCTTCGTCGTGACATTGACCGTCGCCGTTGTCTCCTATGCCGTTTCTCTGATGCTCGGCCTGCTCCTGGGGCTGGCACGTTCTTCGCGCCTGCGTCCGCTCCGCGAGGCATCGACATTCTATATAGAGCTGGTTCGCGGACTGCCGATGCTGGTCATCCTCTACTATATTGCCTTTGTTGGCGCGCCCGCGATGGCAGGCATCCTCAATGGCCTGCTCGCTCCGCTGATCAGGGCCGGCGTGATGCTACCCCTTGAATCACGGAGCTTCAGCTTTGCCACCAGGGCGGTGCTGGCTCTGACGCTCGGCTACGCGGCGTTCATAGCCGAGATATTCAGGGCGGGCATCGAGAGCGTCGACAAGGGCCAGATCGAGGCGGCCTACGCACTGGGCATGTCACCGACCCAGACGATGATCAGGGTCGTGCTGCCCCAGGCAATCCGCAACGTGCTGCCCGCGCTTGCCAACGAATTCATAGCGATCATAAAGGACTCGGCGCTTGTCTCGGTCCTTGGCGTTCAGGACATCACCCAGATCGGCAAGGTCTACGCCGCCAGCACCTTCAAGTTCTTCGAAACGTACAATGTTGTAGCGTTCTTCTACCTGTGCCTGACGGTAAGCCTGTCGATGCTGGTGCGCGCACTTGAGAGCAGGCTCAGGCGGGAGACAATCCGATGAGCGCCTTCATTCGTGTCGAAGACGCCGTCAAGACATTCGGCGATCCATCACCTGGCACCGGCGCCCGCCAGAGCGAACGCCACAGTGAACGCAACGCCGTGCGGGCCCTCGATGGCGTCTCGCTCGGCGTCGACAAGGCAGAGGTCGTGCTTATCATAGGCCCATCTGGCTCAGGCAAGAGCACGCTCCTGCGCGCCATCAACCGGCTGGAGAAGCTTGATTCGGGCCAGATATGGATCGGTGATGACCTGGTTACCGCGAGGCGAGCGGACCTCAGGCACATCCGCGAGGATGCTGGCATGGTCTTCCAGAGTTTCAACCTGTTTGCCCATATGTCCATCCTGGAAAATGTATCGCTGGCGCCGCGTATCGTACGCAAGGTGCCCGCGGTAGAGGCACGCGAAGCCGCGCGCGTCATCCTGGAGCGCGTGGGACTTGCCGACAAGCTTGACCGCTTTCCACGCCAGCTCTCCGGCGGCCAGCAACAGCGGGCGGCAATAGCGCGCGCTCTGGCAATGAATCCCAAGGCGCTGCTCTTTGACGAGCCGACATCAGCGCTCGACCCCGAGATGATAAAGGAAGTACTGGACGTGATGACCGGTCTGGCCGACGATGGCATGACCATGCTGGTCGTCTCCCACGAGATGGGCTTTGCCCGCGCTGCCGCCCACCGCGTCATTTTCATGGATCAGGGCAAGATCGTGGAACAGGGTAGCCCTGACGACATCTTTGCTCATCCACATGAACAACGAACCCGTGACTTCATCAGGCACATCCTGTAGCTGTATCGACCGCACTGGAGGAAACCCATGTCAAAGGCACTCGTCTATCAAACCGATTTTGGAACATCCGACGGTGCCGTCTCCGCCATGTACGGAGTGGCGCTGAAGGTCGACCCCGCGCTTTCCATATTCGACCTGACGCACGACATACCGCAGTACAATATATGGGAAGCCTCGTACCGGCTGGTGCAGACGGTGCAGTACTGGCCCGAAGGCACCGTATTCGTGTCGGTGGTCGACCCCGGAGTCGGCACGTCGCGGCGCAGCGTCGTCGCGCGAACCAAGGGCGGGCAGATCATCGTCACCCCGGACAATGGTACGCTTACGCATGTGAAATTGCTTCTGGGTATTGCCGATGCGCATGTCCTCAAGGAAGACGTCAATCGTCTGTCGGGTTCGGAGCTGTCGTACACATTTCATGGCCGCGACGTGTACGCGTATACCGGCGCGCGGCTGGCTTCAGGGCAGCTGACCTTCGAGGCGGTGGGTGAAGCCATCGATCCGGCATCGCTGGTGGAATTGCCCCACGTCGATGCCCTGCGCGCAGGCGACGCACTCGACGGCACCATCGATGTGCTTGATGTACGGTTCGGCAGCCTGTGGTCAAACATTCCGCACACGCTGTTCGCCGGGCTCGGCGTCGACTACGGCAAACGCGTCGAAGTCTCCATACGCAACGACACCAGGGAGGTCTACCGCAACACGATGGTCTACGCAAAATCGTTCGCCGACGTATCGATGGGCGAGCCGCTGGTCTACATCAACTCGGTGCTCAACGTCGCGGTCGCCATAAACCAGGGATCCTTTGCCCGCGCGTACAACATAGGCACGGGCCTGTCGTGGAAGATATCGATACGCAAGGCACCGCGGATCGTCTACGAGTAGCGGTCAGTCATGCTTCCTTGATTTGAGCGTAGGCAACCCCATCGAACGGATCTGCGCTCCGTGGAATGCGTCATGCGTAGCCAACCAGGCAATGACCGTGCCCCAGGGCGCCTCCCAGGTGGCGGCTGCCTCGGTGAGCCGTGATTCTGGCAGGGCACGCAGCCCCTTCATGCTGGCATCATGCAAATCGGCGAGCATGGCGCGGTCACGAGCCCATGCCGCCTCGGATGTGTCGGGCGGAACCGGGAACCAGAGCGACTCCGGATGCTGCCACTCCGGCACCGGTATACCAAGATCCGCCGCCACTATGCGCTTGCACTTGGCAACATGCAGCGCAACCGACCATGCGCTGTAGCCTTCCCAGGTCGCGGTAGATGCCGCCTCGCGTGCCGAAAGCGCGTCGAGCGTCGCCATCAAGGATTTTCCGTTCCAGGACTTGCCCCTGAAGTCTGCCTCCATCCCATCAAGAGCAAAATCAATATAGCCGGCCATGTCGTCCTCCCCTAGTAGATTGATTTGATCAACTATAGCATCGGGATGGTTGACGTCAAGGCTAGGCCGATGCTTTGACCAGCCTGACTATGTCCATGAATTCCTCGTCGGTCACCAGGCCTCGCTTGTCATTGCCCAGGGTCTTGACCATCGACAATGCCTTGGACAGCTGATCTTCCTGCAGCACACCAAGCCCCAGTTCGGCCAGCTTGTATGTTATCGATGGTTTGCCACTTTTCTTGCCCAGCACTACCCTGCCGGTTCTACCCACCATCGATGGGTGCACGGCGAACATCGCCAGCGGGTTCTCCACCACAAGGTTGGCTCCGATGCCGGATTCACGCGTAAAGTTCTCCTCGCCGACCACGGGCTTGTTCCGGGCTATGGGTATGCCACTCAGCTTCGAGACCAGAGCCGATAGATCCTTGAGCGCGGCTATGTTTCGGCCCGAGTCTTCCGCGTACAGCAACGACAGCGCCATGACCAAATCTTCAAGGGCCGCGTTGCCCGTCCGTTCGCCCAGGCCGTTCACACAGGCATGAACAACCTCGGCTCCGGCTCCCACAGCCGCCAGTTCGGTCGCCACGGCCATGCCGAAATCGTTGTGCGTATGAATCTCCACGGGAAGCCCGGTAAATTCGCGATACTTGCGCGTCAGCCAGGCTATCGCCTCCGGTGTCGCGCAACCCATGGTATCGACGATGCCGATGGAATCCGGCCGAGCCTCATCCATGATGCCCCGCAGCAGTGCGTCAAGGTCCTCTTCCCTCGCTCTGGTCGAATCGTATGGGAAGTACACCGTATACAGGCCCTTTGATCTGGCATAGTTGATGACGGGAACGCTCTTGCGCAACACATCTTCCCAGGTCCACTGGAATTGGTGCAGCAGCTTCGGGTAGCCAATGGGCACCTCGATGACTACGCCATCGGCGCCGCACGCGACCGCCTGGTCTATGTCTTCTTCAAGAGCACGGGCAAAGGTGTAGATCCTGGCGTTGAGGCCGAGTGAGCCTATCTCTTCTATCGCCTCGAAATCCTCGCGCGACACCGCGGGCATCCCCGCCTCGATCCTGTCGACCCCGACCAGGTCCAGTGCCTTGGCGATCGCCACCTTGTCCGCCTTGCGGAATACGACACCCGGCGTTTGCTCGCCATCCCTGAGCGTGGCGTCGTGAATGACCACCTTGCGCGGAGCCCCGCCTGTCGCCCGTCGGGCCGCGACGACTTCATCCTTGAAATTATACGGGCTAACCCAGTACTCACCATCTTTTCTGAACGGTTCGCTCATGTCAGGCTCCTTGCTGCAAACAAATGGCCGCCCCGGGAATGGCTTCCCTGGGCGGCCCGGCTTATCATGCCGTATGCGGATTCATCAGGGCTTGAGCCATCCCTGTTCCACGAAGTAGCGCTTGGCACCTGGATGGTACGGAATCAGCATCTGATCCTCGGGCAGAACGAGACCGGGACCAAACTGCTTCATCAGTGACGTGACCTGGTTCAGGGTCTTCAGATTCTCGTAGAGAGCCTTGGTCATCTGATAGGCGAGCTGCTCATCGAGGTCAGAGCGCACTATGATGATGTCCGGGGGTGTGCCCACCGTCTCGATAGCCGTAGACTGGTGGGGATAGGTGTCCGCTGGAATAATGCGACGACCATAGTTCGGGTTGGCCTTCCGGAGATTGGCGAGCGCCTGGTCGGTTATCGGCAGTATGACGGTCTTGTTGTCGAGCATCAGCTCGCTCATACCCGATGCGCCAAGAGCCAATCCAAGGATTCCGCCGTCTACCTGTCCATCCTGCAGCATCTCGATGCCCTGGGTGTACTCGACAAAACTGACCCTCATGTCCTTGTAGGTAAGGCCATAGGCGGCCAGTGTCTCGCGCGCATCAACTTCGCCACCGGAGCCCACCGGCCCGACCGCGATGCGCTTGCCCTTGAAATCGGCGATCGACTTGATGCCGCTGGACTTGCTGGCAACGACCTGAAACACGTCGGAGAAGAGACCGCCGGTCAGCGCCCTGAGCCAGGGCATCTTCTCTGGATATGGTGCGACTCCGTTGGTGGCCCGGTATGCCTCGAGCGATCGGCACATCGCGACATCGATGTCGTTGGTGCGGAGCAAATCGATGTTGTTGGGGCTACCACCTGTCGCTATCGCCACTACCTTGATGTTGGCGATGTTCTGGTTCCACACCTGCGCCATCGCGATTCCCGTGGGGTAGTTGCTTCCGCTGACACCGGCGGTGCCCATCGACATTTGCTTGATCGGGGCGCCAAAGGCCGAGGCGGCGCCCAGGATCATCACGGTTGCCGCCGCGGCGGTAACGAGCTTCCTGAAAGAATGCATCATTGTTCGTCCTCCTTGAAAGAGACATAGACTCCGAGCAAAACTATCGCTAACCAGGACCTGCCCCCGGTGACGATCGATCATACAGCCACGGCCTTTACGGCCCGCGAGGCAAAGAACACATAAATCAGACCAATCGCCGCAAGCCCGGTACCGATCAGGTCAGTCGTGACACCGGGAGCGATCAGCAGAATGGCCGCTACGAAGAAGATTGGCCGCAGCCACAAGGGCAGGTCGATCTTCAAGTACCCTTCGATTGCTATCGACAGGAAATAGGTGCCGATCAGACCGGAGATGGCTGCCCAGACGATCTGGAGGGCCGTTGCATCGACAAGAAGCATCGCCGGTGAATAGATAAAGAAGAACGGCACGATGAATCCAGCGAGCGCGAGCTTGAATGCGGTCCAGCCAACCTTGCTCGATTTGGCGCCCGACAGGCCAGCGGCAACATACGCGGCAAGAGCCACGGGCGGCGTTATCGTAGAGAGGCAGGCATAATAGAACACAAAGAAGTGAGCCTGGAACGGTGATACACCCATCTTGGTCAGTATGGGTACGGCAATCGAGGCGGCTATTACGTAGCAGGCGCTGGTCGGTAGCCCCATGCCAAGGATGATCGATACGATCATCACGAGGACAAGCGCTACGGGCAGGCTTCCGCCTGACAATCTGACGATGTTGTCTGAGAGGATGATGCCTATTCCCGTCATCGAAAGCACGGCGATGATGAAACCAGCCGTTGCCATCGCGACACCGATGCTCAGACTTCCGCGAGCGGAGTTGAGCGCTATTGCCTTGAGCTCCTTGATCCCGACGCGCGTCTCTTTTCGCATCCAGGAGAGTATGCCTGTGGCAATTACCGTGTAGAACGCGGCAAACAGCGGCGTGCGACCATCCATCATGAAGTACACAAGGACGAAGATCGGGATGATCATGTGCCAGTAGCGGGCCACGGTGTGCCAGACATCGGGCATGTCTTCCTTGGCAAGGCCCTTGAGTCCGATCTTTCTGGCACGTAGGTCGATCTGGAAATAGACACCCGCAAAGTACAGTATCGCGGGGATGACTGCGGCGGCGGCAATGTCCAGGTACTTCATCCCAAGGAACTCGGCCATGATGAAGGCCGCCGAGCCCATGATTGGTGGCATGATCTGGCCACCTGTCGACGCTGCTGCCTCAACCGCTCCGGCGAAGTGGTCCTTGTACCCTATCTTCTTCATCAGCGGGATGGTAAACGCGCCCGTCGTCGCCACATTGGTCGCGGCGCTGCCTGAAATCATGCCCATCAAGGCGCTGGCTACCACAGATACCTTGGCGGGTCCGCCTACAAGCCGACCACCGACGCCCAGAGCCAGATCGTTGAACAGTTTTCCGAGGCCGCTCTTTTCAAGAATGGCGCCAAGAATCACAAAGATGATGAGGTATGTCGACGACACGGCTATTGGCAAACCAAAGATGCCGTTGCTGCCCAGATACATCTGATAGATGATGCGCTTGATCGACTGGCCCCGGTGGGAGAAGACGCCGGGTATGTATTTGCCAAGCCACGCGTACAACAGGAAGATGATGGCCAGAATAAGCAGCTGCGGTCCAACCGCGCGCCTGCACGCCTCCAATATCAGCAGTATGAGGATACCGCCAACGATATTCTCGGCCATGCTGGCCACACCACCGCGCATCAGGAATGCATCCCTATCGATTACGGTGAAAACGGCTACGGCCACGGCTATGAAGAAGAGCGACAGATCGACGGCGCTCGGTCTGGTCCGTATCGATTTCCTGGTCCCCGGATAGTAGAGGAAGACCAATGCAAGTATGAAACCCACGTGTATGGCGCGATGCTTTATCGCCTCCGGTATGCCAATGCCCGAGGTAATCATATGGTAGAGAATGAAGGCCGAGGAAACGACCAATACCGCTATCTTCCAGAAATCACTGAAGTTCTTGCGATATCGCGATTCTACATCGACCTTCTCCAATAGAGCCTCCGTATCCACCGGCGGTGCCAGCCCCGGTGTGGTTGCCGTCGAACTCTGCATATTCATCACTCCCCCTGTCTATCTTCATGGTTCTTGGTAAGCCCTGGAGCCCATAGATCCTATATACGATAGGATTATATCCTATATCCTATATCCTATCATGAGTTTGATGAGGGCGCAAGTAATTTTTGAGCGTTTTGCTTAGAGAGATGAGAACAGGTGGTTTATGGCTATTGATCGAACTGGATCGAGGGCGCTTAGGGTTTCGTACCGGCCAGGGCCGCCATCGCGCGCTTCTGGCCATTCTCCAGATGTTCGAGAACCAGCTCGGATATGCGCTTTGCGTCCCTTGTACGGATAGCAGCCAATATCGCCAGGTGTTCCTGTATCACTTCGTGTACAGTCTGCTCGTGCAAGGTGCCGGAGCCTTCAGGAAAATATCGTATTCTGATGGACATCTGATGCACACGGCGAATCGTATCGACAAGAAGCTGGTTCTCAAGATGCATGTACAGCACCTCATGCAGCCTCGTGTCACATTCCACATACCGCTCGTTGTCAAAGGGCTGATCCCGCAGGCGGAATAATTTCTCTTCGAGTTCCTGGATCTCGTTTGCCGGTATCAGTGTTGCACTCATGCCTGCGGCGAACGGTTCGAGCAATTGCCGCATCTCCCAGGTGTTCCGGATATCTTCCTCACGGATGTCGCTGACGACCGCTCCCTTGTTGGGTATCAGACGGACGAGCCCATCCGCCTCAAGGCGCACCAGAGCCTCCCTGACCGGCGTGGCGCTGACGCTGAACTCTTCGGCGAGTCCGTCGATCTGCAGCACCGAATTGGGCTTGTACGCGTTCTTCAAAATCAATTCGCGAAGCGCATCGTATATCTGTTCGCGCATGGAGAGCGTAACTATTTTTCTCTTCATAGCAACTCCGTCACCCCGGAATGATATTATATAGGAAATATCCTGTATTTCGATGATACTGTAGCACGTTTGCCCGATTATGCAAACGAATCGTCAGTTGAAAATCCACCAAAATGCGCATGCTTATCTTGCCAATTCCAGGATTCTGTGTTAAGTATATAGGATATAGGATGTTGGATATATCCTTCTCGGCTGTCGAGGAGTCGAGAATGCCATTATCCTGATACCCTATTGCCCACATACGAAACCGAGGTGGCACCATGACAACAGTAGCCGAACAACTTGTACGTCGACTCAAGGAACGCGGTATCCGCTATGTATTCGGGGTCCCGAGTGGATCCTGGCTGTACTATATGGAAGCAATGCGCAAGGAAGGGGTGGAATTCATCCTGGTCAGCAATGAGGCCAGCGCCGGATTCATGGCCGATGTCGTCTCACGCCTGACAGGCCTGCCCGGCGTCTGTTATGGCACCGTTGGCCCCGGAGCTACCAATCTGAGCACCGGCGTAGTCAACGCATTGCTCGATCGATCATCCGTCATCGCGTTGACCAGCGAACCTCCCGAGAAGCTGATTGGCCGGACGGTCCAGATGGCGATAGACCAGCAGGCGCTGTTCCGCCCCATAACCAAATATACGACACGCCTGGCGGTGGAGCGTATCGATCAGATCCTTGCCCAGGCCATGAGGATCGCGTGCGCCGAGGCGCCAGGCCCTGTGCATATCGGCCTTCCAGAGGACATAGGATCAAAGCCAGTGCCGACTCCGACCGAGGCGTACGGCCCGTCATCGCCGCGCAGGCTCCCCATCGCTCCGGCGGAAGCATCATTGCTGGACACGATGGAAGCGGTCTTCAGGCGCTCCAGGCGCCCCATTCTGGCGGTCGGCCTGTCGGCTGTTCGCGCCGGAGCCGGTCCACTGGTAGCGCGCATAGCCGAACGCCACCGCATACCAGTCATACTGACACCGATGGCCAAGGGCATGCTGTCCGAGGAGCACCCTTGGTACGCCGGTGTGCTCTTCCACGCGCTGAGCGACCGAGTGGCGGAGACGCATCGGCAGGCCGACCTTGTCGTGTCGGTCGGCTATGACCCGGTGGAATTCAACTTTGAGGACTGGATGCCCGAGGTACCGCTGCTCCATCTGGACACGGTCGAGGCGGACATCGACAGAATCGCATACCGCGATGTCTACGACATCATAGGCGACATCCCGGCATCGCTCGAACGCCTCGCGGCGACCGCGCCCATCGATTCTTCATGGGATATGGCTGCCCTCAAGACTCGCAGGGACGCAATGTTCAGGGCCCTGGAACCGCCCGCCGGCAGCTTCGGCCCCCGGGCCGCGCTCGCGATCCTGCGCGAGATTCTGCCACAGGACGGCATCATGGCGTGCGACGTGGGCGCACATACCCACCTGATAGGCCAGATGTGGCGCACGCCGGCTCCTGGGCTCCAGCTGATGACCAATGGCTGTTCATCGATGGGATTTGGCGTGCCAGCGGCCATCGCGGCCAAGCTCTGCATGCCGGGCCGCGCGGTGGCGTGCGTCACCGGCGATGGCAGTTTCCTCATGATGGCCGGAGAGATGGCCGTTGCCAGACGCGAAGGCCTCGCGGTGGTCTTCATAGTACTCGCGGACGAGAGCCTTGACCTGATCAGGCTCAAGCAGGATCGCAAGAGCTTTCCGCGCTATGCCACCGAGTTGCATCATGAAGCGTGCCCGACAGCCGAATTCATCTTCGGCGTGCCGGTCTTGCGCGCGGACGACGCCGACCAATACCGGGCGGCACTGATCAAGGCCTTCAAGAGCGACGGCCCGACCATCGTCGAGGCTCACATAGACAGCTCGGAGTATGACGATCTCATACAGAGAAAGCACAAATGACAGGAGAAACCATGAACGGTATTCATTATGCCGACAGACTCGATTCCATACCCTTTTCGGGAATACGCAAGGTGTTTGATACCGTGCGCGAACTGGAATCGCAGAAGCGCGAGGTAATTCACTGGCAGATCGGCAGGCCGGACTTTGACACGCCCGCACACATCAAGCAGGCCGCCATCGAGGCGCTGCAGCGCGGAGAGGTGCACTACGCACCCAACCTGGGCCTGCCCGCCCTGCGGAAGGCCATAGGCGTTCAGACATCGTTGGACACGGGGGTTGCCGTCGACGGCGAGAAGCAGACCATCGTGATGGCTGGCGCCAATGAAGGCATCCTTGTATCGATGCTGGCCTTCATCAATCCTGGAGACGAAGTGCTTGTGCCGGATCCAAACTGGCACCACTACAAGGCGATCGTATCGATGGTTGGAGGCGTTCCCGTAGAAGTGCCGACCGGCATGGCCGACGGGTTTACCATGAATCCTGACGAAGTAGCACGGAGGATAACACCGCGCACCAGAATGCTGTGCATCACGTCGCCGGGCAATCCTACTGGCTGCGTTCAGAGCAAAGAAAGCCTCGAGGCGCTTGCGGCCCTGGCCATCAAGCACAACCTGATCGTGCTGTCCGACGAGATATATGCCCGCATCTTCTATGGCGCCGGACGAGTTGCCCCGAGCATCTATTCAGTGCCTGGCATGGAGAAGCGCAGCGTCATTATCAACGGTTTCTCCAAGACATACGCGATGGACGGATGGAGGCTGGGCTGGACCGTGGCATCGGAGGAAAATACCCGCGCGATGCTGAAGATTCGCCAGTACACGACCGTGTGCGTGAACACGTTTATCCAGTATGGCGCGGCCGCCGGACTATCCGGAGACCAGGCCTGCGTTGACCAGATGGTCGGCGAGTTTGCAAAACGCCGCGACATAATGCTGAAGGGCCTCCGGTCCATACCCGGAATCACGGTGCCCGAACCGCTCGGCGCGTTCTATGTGTTCCCCGATATTTCAGGGTATGGCAAGAGCTCGGCGGAGGTGGCCGACTACCTGCTCGGCGAACATGGCATCGCGACAGTGGCGGGCAGCGTCTTCGGCCCATCTGGCGAAGGGCATCTGCGCATGGCATATTCGTGCTCGGCGGAAGAGTGCTCTCGAGGCATCGAGAAGCTCAGGTCAGCGTTGTCGGCCATTGGCTGATACATCGATAGCAAGGAGACAGTGATGAAGCGTTTCAGAGTAGCCGTTGTGGGCGCCATGGGCGCCGTTGGCAGCGAGATGATCAAGACCCTCGAGCAGCGCGATTTCCCGGTATCGGAGCTGGTTCCGCTCGACATACCCGTCAATGAGGGCAAGTCAGTGATGTTCAAGGGCCTACCTGTCATGGTCAGGACAGCCAAGGAGGGAGCCTTCAAGAATGTCGACGTGGCCCTGTTCTCCGCGGGAGCCGACGCGAGCCTGGTGCTTGCGCCAATAGCGGTCCGCGAAGGCGCCATAGTCATAGACAACTCGAGCGCGTGGCGCATGGATCCCGGTGTGCCGCTCGTCGTGCCCGAGGTGAATCCCGCGGCCCTGGACGGGCACAAGGGCATCATTGCCAATCCCAACTGCTCCACCATCCAGATGCTCGTGGCGCTTAAGCCGATACACGACGCCTACTCTATTCTGCGCGTCGTAGTCTCGACCTACCAGGCCATTTCGGGGACCGGAGCCGCGGCGATAGCCGAGATGAGTGCGCAGGCCAGGGCCTGGGTCTCTGGTACAACGATAGACCATTCGGTTTATCCACGGCAGATCCTGTTCAACGCTCTGCCCCACATCGATGTGTTCCAGGATAATGGCTACACCAAGGAAGAGATGAAGATGGTCCACGAGACCCACAAGATCCTTGATCCTGCCATACAGGTATGCCCGACAGCGGTCCGGGTCCCGGTGTTCCGCGGTCACTCCGAGTCGATCAATATCGCGACAGCGCGCGCCTTCACGGTTTCCGACGTCAGGGACCTGCTCAAGCGATCGCCAGGAATCCTTGTCATGGATGATCCATCGACGCTGACCTATCCTACCCCGCTCGACGCCGATGGCCGGGACGAAGTATTCGTCGGTCGCATACGCGAGGATCCGACCATCCCGCATGGCCTCAACCTCTGGGTTGTCTCAGACAACCTCCGCAAGGGAGCCGCCCTCAACGCGGTGCAGATAGCCGAAACCCTTATCTCGCGCGGACTGCTCTGAATATAGCCGGTTGTTATAGCCTCCTGTACCGGTACGCAGGTGCCGGGTACGGGGGGCTGTCGCGTCCAGGGCCATGCCCTGGCAGGTTCCATGATAGCCGCCTGTGGCAGTTATTCATGATGTCGATTCGTCGATGGCGTTTTCTTTTGACTTTTTCAACTCCATAGGCAAGAATCATATCCAATCGCCTCTCTTATCCGCAGACAGACAATTCTTCTCCTTATGAGCTTTGCCAAGCTGGAGGGAATTATGAGCGCACTGTATTCCAAGACCCTTCTTCTCGTCGAAGATGATGCGATCATCGCCCTTGCCGAAAAAAAACAGTTGGAGGATGCTGGATATCGGGTTATCCATTGCCTTTCTGGAGAAAGTGCACTCGATCTGCTGCGCGACCGAAAAGAGCCTGCCGATCTCGTCTTGATGGACATCAATCTTGGAAAGGGCATGAATGGAACCGAAACAGCCCGACGCATCCTGAAAGATATCAATCTGCCAATCCTCTTTCTTTCATCGCATACAGAGAGGGAAATTGTTGAAAAAACCGAGAGTATTACAAATTATGGTTATGTGGTGAAGAATTCCAGCATCACCGTGCTTGATGCATCCATAAAGATGGCATTCAGACTATTCGATGCTTCGACCAGCATTCAAAAACACCAGACCGATCTGGTGAGGGCACAGGAGGAGATGATACGAATAAATGCGACCTTGCAGGACTCCGAGAGGAACCTTATCAAGAGTGAGTCGTCCGTTCGTAACAAGCTGAAGGCAATTCTTGAACCTGAAGGCAGCATAGGCAGCCTTGAGTTGTCTGATATCATTGACGCAAGATCGATTCAATCTCTCATGGACGATTTTTACAAACTTACCGGTATTCTGGGAGCGATACTTGATATGAAAGGAAACATCCTGGTTGCCGCCGGCTGGCAGGATATATGCACAAAGTTCCACCGCTGCAATCCGATTACAGCGCAACATTGCAAGGAAAGTGATCTTACGCTTACCCAGGGTGTCAAGGAAGGAACATTCAAAATATACCGATGCAAGAATAATATGTGGGATATGGTTACTCCATTGGTGATAGACAATGTTCATATTGGCAACATTTTTATTGGACAATTCATATTCGATGACGAGGAACCTGATGTTGCGCTGTATCGGAATCAAGCCCGGGAATATGGATTCAATGAAAAGGAATACCTTGAAGCGCTCGATAGCGTCCCAAGGTTCAACAGAGAGACCGTTGATACTGGAATGTCATTCTATGCAAAAGTTGCCAAGATGATTTCATCCCTGAGTTACAGCTCTGTGAAACTGGCGAGAGCAATTGCAGAGCGAAAAACTGCAGAAGAAAATGTAAGAAACCTGCTCACGGAAAAGGAACTGATCCTGAAGGAAGTCCATCACCGCATCAAAAACAACATGAGCACCATGTCCAGTTTGCTGTCCTTGCAAGCCAGATCAGCAAGAGACCGTTCCGCAGCTATTGCGTTACAGGATGCCGGTAATCGAATTCGAAGCATGTACATTTTATACGACAAGCTGTATCAGTCCAGCGATTTCTCCGAGTTATCGGTCAAAGACTATCTGTCTTCATTGGTTGATGATGTTGTGGCAAGTTTCCCGAATAGCCAGATGGTAGAGATTGAAAAAGACTTTCCGGATTTTCCGCTGGATGTGAAGCGACTTCAGCCGCTGGGAATCATAATCAATGAATTGCTTACCAACACCATGAAGTATGCCTTTGGTGGCAAGGAACGTGGACTGATTACGGTATCAGCAACCAAGTATGGCAATCGTGTCGTAGCCTTTGTTCAGGATGATGGTTGTGGCTTTCCCGCATCCGTCTCCTTTGACAGTTCTACGGGCTTTGGACTACAGCTGGTTCATGCGCTGGCAGAGCAGCTGGATGGAACGATACGCATGGAACAAGGGGTTGGAACCAAGGTTGTCCTGGAATTTGAAAGCTGAGATGGCGAATGCAGCCACATGATTCCCTCGCGAGCCCATAAACAACATCACGTGCGACCACGGTGCGTGGTTCATGCTGGACCCTGGCTCGACCACGCCATCGCGAGAGCCTGCGACCGATGCCATTCTGTCGGTGGCGCTGGTCAAGATGGAAGTTTCCGCAAGCCTGGCAGCCCCCACCACGACGAAGTGATCTTTCTTTTCAATACACTAAAGCCTCGCCCTGGCCGTCGATATTGATAGCATGGAGCAGATGGATATGTTGCCAGACGCCGATGACAACCGCGGAAGGCTGGACGGGGCTTACAGAAGCGAGAAACCTCGGCTCATCGCCCGAGTCTTGGCGGCTGGTCGCAGTCTAGAGGAAGCGGAAGACCTGGTACATGACGTCTACGCAGAGACGATGGAACGTTTGCCCCTGGTGTCCGGTATCCGGAACCTGCCGGCCTGGATCAATGCCCTGTTCACGAGGCGGCTGATAGACGCCTGGCGGCATGAACGCGTCCGAGACGATTCCGGCGAAACGGACGTGACCGAGGATACCTTGAGGGAGATCATCGCCGCAACCGGCCTCGACCCCCTGGACGAATTCGTCAGGGCCAGTCTGGTCAATGCCCTGAACGACGCATTGCGAGCGCTCCCGACCGCCCAACGCCATGTCGTGGAAGCACAGGTCTTCGGCGGGCTGACATTCCGTGAGATCGCGGAGGCCACAAGCGAAAGCATCGACACCCTGACGGCTCGCAAGCGATATGCACTGCGCAATCTCGCCCGGGCCTTGAAGCGCTGGATCGAAGAGTGACGACACCGGGTCAGACCCGGAGGAGGAAGAATATGACCGAGAGAATCCGCAACGAAGAGTGCAATCCGAACGCCTGGTGGGACGACCGCAGCCTGCCCGTTAAAATCATGATGGGGATCGGGTTCGGCATACTTGGAATTGGACTGATGTTCCTGTTCGGCTTCGTGGTGATGCTGTTGTGGAACTGGCTCATGCCCGAAATTTTCGGCCTGAGGCGCATCGGCTATTGGCAGGCCTGGGGACTGCTGGCTTTATCGACGATACTGTTCAAGGGCATGGGTTCGAGCCATGGCAGCGACCGCGGCGACCGCAAACGCCGAAGGCATTTGCGCCAATATATGGAAGAACCCAAGGGTCCCGCGGAATCATCTTCGGAGGATACCCAGAAGGCTTGATGACCCTGTCGATCGGCGCGCTACCGACAGGGTCAACACAGCCTTGGCGCTATCGCCTCCTGTACAGGTACTCAGGTGCCAGGTACAGGGGGCCGCTGCCCATCCCGGCTAGCTCAGCCGCGAACCGTGCCGCCGCGATGACTGGTTGGGCGCTGACTCCAAGCGATGATGATATGGCCGTCTGGAACAGCGCGCCGAAGGGGCCGGTACCGATGTTGCCTGGCATATAGTCGGTGAATACTACCGTACGGCCGGAGCCGAGCATGTCCGCGATCGCCGCTTTGGCATCATCAAGCCCGCCAAGGGCATCGACCAGCCCATTGGCCACCGCCTCACTGCCCAGCCAAACCTGTCCCTGGCCAAGCGTGTCGACGGTAGCGCGGTCCATATTCCGGCCCGCTGCGACGACATCGACGAAGCGGCCGTAGGTGTACTCTATGGCGGCGCGCTCAATGGCGGCGTCCCGTTCGCGGCGTGGCAAGAAGGGATTGCCATAGTCACCGCTGGCGCTGGCGCTGACGCCCTCGGCACCGACCCCCAATGAAGCCATCAACCTGGTCGCGTTGATGTCGAGCCCGGTCACGCCGATGGAGCCGGTCATGGTGCCAGCCTCGGCCAGTATCCTGTCCGCGTTTGCCGAGATGTAGTAGCCGCCGCTGGCCGCATAGCCCGCCATCGATACGACGACAGGCTTGTGCGCGTCCTTGAGGCGCTTCACCTGCCTGGCTATGTGGTCGCTTGTCATCGCCGATCCGCCACCCGAGTCGACGCGCAGTATCACGCCGCTCACGGTGGCATCGTCTACCAGGGATGACAGGAGTTCGGCCGCCGATTCGCCTATGGAAACACCGGCAACGCCGTTCCCGTCTATGATGGTGCCCGACAGATAGACAATCGCGACGCGGCGGACAAACGGATCCGGCCACGACAGATTGTGCTCGCGGGCATAATTCCTGATGTCGATGCGCGGGGCACGGCCGGTCAATGCATCGACCCTGTCGTCGAACTCGTCACGATACAGGAGCGAATCGACAAGACCCGCGGCGACTGCCTTGGTCGGATCCAGGTACGGGCCGGCGGCCAGGGCCGAGGCGGCATCGCCAGTCATGCTCGCCCGATGCGCGGCATCAAGCACGGCATAGCCCTGCGCCGCGAGTCCGCCCACAATGCGGGTCTTGGTGGCCCGATCCGCGTCCGTCATGCCGGATTCGCTGAACGAGTTGTACGCTGTCTTGGCGTCGTGCGAACGCAGGTTGTACACATCGATGCCGAGCTTGTTGAAGAGATCCTTGAAGTATAACGAGAAGGCGGAGACATCGATGACGCCGAGCATCCCGTTGGGGTCCATCGCCACAAGCTCCGCCCCGGACGCCGCGTATATGTATGAAAGCCTGTCCATGGTCGCCGCGTAGACATAGATGGCCTTGCCGGATTTTCTGAAACGCTCCAGCGACCGGCCAAATTCCTGGGCCCGCGCATCCGTATCAAAGAGCGGCGGTTCAATCATGACAATGGCCTTGATGGACGGATCTGCCGCCGCGCGGTCTATCGCGGCGATGGACTGGCCTATCCAGAGCGGCGTCTGTGCAAGCCCGGAATCAAATGCGAAGAGCGGCGGGCTCGACGCGAAGGTGCCAGGCTTGTCTATTACCAGTATCGATGAACCGAATATCCTGGAGGCAGGCCGCATCACACGGCCAAGGCGCGTCGATTGCGCCAGACTCAGGGTGCCATCCGCGAGCGATGCTGCGTAAGGCGCGAGGAAACCGACGCTTGACTCCATCCCAGACAGTGCCACCGAGACGCCGAGGCCGAATGCCGTGGAAGCGAAATCGTAGGTGCCGCTGACGCTGAGCCAGTCATTGAGTATGAATCGGGCTCCGACGCCGCTGAACGTAAAGGTGCCCGTGTCATAGTGTGCATCGGCGCTCACGGTCAGCATCGATGCTCGTGCTGGCACAGCCGAGAGCGGCCGCAACGAGAGCCCGAGGTCGAAGCCATCATATCCATCATGGGCCGCGTCGAATGCGTCGGGCATGGCGATGGAGGCCGACGCGAAACTCGCTGGTCTGACTATCAGCCCGATGTCCTGTTGTCCCCACCCGGAACCCGATGTTGAATCCCACCGAAACCGGAGCCCCATGGCAAGGGACTGGCCGATGCCGACCGCGCCGGTCAGCTCCTGGCTCGTCGTCGTTCCATCGGCGGCATAGCGGTACAGGAAACCGGGCATGCCGCACACCAGGTCAAGCGAGCCGGCAAGAGCGTCAGGCGCATAGGTGCTACCCAGCCAGGTGGCGACATCGCCCGCCCTGGCCTGGCCGCGCACGCCAAAGGCCATGGCATCGGGAAAGAGCCCCCACGCTGCGGGATTGCCCGAATCGACACCCGCGTAGTCCCAGACCGAGAACGGATCGGCCGCTCCCGCGGTCTGGGCCGCCGGAGCGGACAGGGCCGCCAGCATCATGATGGCGACCAGCGCCAACCTGTACACACGCGCATGATGACGGAGCATGTTCAATTCCTTTCGCCAGCCTTTGGCTTGGTTACGGCAACAATTCTATTTCAAAGACCAGGACGGCGTTGGGTGGCACCACGCCACCGGCTCCTTTGGCGCCATACCCGAGTTCGGGCGGTATGACGACGACACGGCGCTCACCCGCGGCCATGGCCGAGACCGCCGCCTCGAAGCCCGGTATCACCTGTCTGGCGCCCAGGGCAAAGGACAGCGGCTCGTTGTTCCTGTCGGCCGTGGAGTCAAGCTTCTTGCCATCGGCAAGCGTCAGCGTGTACAGGATGCGCACCGTCGAGCCGGCGGCCGGCCTCGCTCCGGTGCCCGCCCTGATCACCTTGAACAGGAGGCCGTTCGAATCCGCAGCCAGTCCGGCCATCCGGGTCTTGATCGCCGTATACTGTGGCTCGAGCGCCGCCTTTGCCCTGTCAGCGGCCTTGGCTCCATACGCCTTTACATCAGCGTCGAATCGGGCCTTGTCCGCCTTGAACGCGGCGGCAGGGCTACCCTTGCGGACGATGCGGACTGATTGCATCGCGTCGCCCTTCTTGATGGCCTGCACGACAGACATCCCCGCGGCGACCCGCCCGAAAATCGTGTACGAGCCATCGAGGAACTTCGCGGGCCCGAGCGTTATGAAGAACTGGCTGCCGTTGGTGTCGGGGCCGGCGTTGGCCATGCCCAGCACACCCGGCGCTCCAAAGCTCAGTGATGGATCGATCTCGTTGGGGAACTGGTAGTCAGGCCCCCCGCGCCCAGTCCCGGTAGGATCGCCGCCCTGAATCACGAAGCCGGGCTCGACACGATGAAAGACTACTCCGTCGTAGTATGGTTTGCCGCCCGGGACGAAGGTGCCCTCGGCCAGGCCGACGAAATTCGCCACGGCGAGCGGCGCCTTGTCGGCATACAGCTCGATAACGATGGTGCCCTTGGGCGTCACCACCATCGCGTACAATCCGTCGGGCAGCGAGGCCACTGGATCGGCGGCGGCGGACTGAGTCTGGGCCGCGGCCGGTACGGCAAGACAGGCAAGAAACAAAGCAGCCACGATGGCCTGCGGTTTGATCATGTGCATGAAATTCCTCCGGATCGAGCATACGTCATAGACGTTTCCGCGACAAGCCAGTATTATACCCTAGGGGGGTATCTGAATGAAACGTGAGACACTAGCCATACATGGCATGACATGCGCCGTCTGTGCGCGGGCCAGCGAGAAGGCCGCGGGTTCTGTCCCTGGCGTCAGCATGGCCTCCGTGAACTTCGCGACCGAGGCACTGACCATCGAGTACGACGAGACGACGACCGGCCTCGAGGCGGTTGCCCAGGCCATAGCCGGTGCCGGTTACGAGGCGGTACTCCCTGTCGCAACAAAGCACGCGTCGGTTCCAATAGGGGGCATGACCTGCTCTGCATGCGCGGCCGCAGTAGAGCGCGCTGTTGGCAAGGTGCCCGGGGTATCGTCCGCCTCAGTCAATTTCGCGACAGAGAAGCTGTCCATCGACTGGGATCCGGGCGCCACGCGCCTGTCAGAAATAAAGCTGGCCGTCAAGGACGCGGGCTACGAGGCGCTCGCCGCCGAATCCGGGCCCGTCGCCATCGACGAGCACGCGGCAACCAAGGAACGGGAAGCCAGGTCCCAGAGGATCCGCTTCGTCGTCGCGCTGTCGGCGGCGCTGCCGCTTCTGTACATATCGATGGGACACATGCTCGGTTTGCCTCTGGCATCCATGCTGCATCCGACAAGCCATCCTCTCAACTTTGCCCTGATACAGATAGCCTTGGTGCTGCCGGCACTGTGGGCCGGCCGTAAATTCTACATAGTCGGCACAAAGGCCTTGATCAGGCGGGCACCGAACATGGACAGCCTGATAGCGATAGGCACAAGTTCGGCGATGGTATACAGCCTCTGGTCGACAATCCAGATAGCGGGCGGCGATGGTTCGGCCTCGGGGCACCTGTACTTCGAGACCGTTGCGGTAATCATAGCGCTGATACTTCTGGGCAAGTATCTTGAGGCGCGCTCCAAGGGCAAGGCCTCGGAAGCTATCAAGAAACTGATGGGACTTGCACCCAAGACGGCCATCGTCGTCGCGGCCGGAGGAGACATAGAACTGCCCATGGAGGAAGTCTCAGTCGGCGACATAATCCGTGTTCGCCCCGGCGAGCGGGTGCCGGTCGACGGGGTCATAGCCGAAGGGCGCGCCAGCATTGATGAATCGATGTTGACCGGAGAGAGCATGCCCTCTGACAAGGAACCTGGAGACAGGGTATCGGGAGCTACGGTCAACGGCCCATCAATGTTCACCTTCCGGGCCACCGCCATAGGCGCCGATACAGCGCTCGCGCGAATAGTCAGGCTGGTCGAGGAGGCGCAGGGTTCCAAGGCGCCAATAGCTGCGCTCGCCGACAAGGTCTCCGGCATATTCGTGCCGGTAGTCGTCGCCATAGCCTTCGCGTCGGCCGGCGCCTGGCTGCTTGGGGGACAGAGCTTCGAGTTCGCGGTGCGGGTCTTCGTCGCCGTGTTGACCATAGCCTGCCCGTGCGCTCTTGGCCTGGCTACGCCGGTCGCCATCATGGTGGGGACGGGACGTGGCGCCCAGCTTGGCATCCTGATCAAAGGTGGGGAGGCGCTGGAGAAGGCGCACCGGGTCAAGGCGATAGTGCTGGACAAGACCGGCACCATAACCGCGGGCAAGCCATCGGTCGTCAATGTCATCGCGTACGGTGGATTCAACGAGGAAACGGTGCTGGCGACCGCCGCTTCGGCGGAGAAAGGTTCAGAGCATCCTCTGGGAGCCGCGATAGTCAGGGCCGCAGAAGCCAAGGCTCTGCCATTTGAGGCTCCGGATAGTCTGTCCGCCGAACCCGGACGTGGAATCGAGGCTAGCCTGCGCGGCAGGACCATCATCGTCGGCAACGCGCGGATGCTGGCCGAACGAAGCATCGATGCCAGCGCGTCCGATGACGACATGGCCCGGTTGTCGGCCGACGGCAAGACAGCGATGCTGGTCGCCGTCGAGGGTGTATTTGTCGGCCTCATCGCGGTTGCCGACATCGTCAAGCCATCCAGCGCCGCGGCAATCGCCGCGCTCAGGCGGCTGGGCATAGAGACCGCCATGATAACCGGCGACTCGCGGATCGTCGCGGAAGCCATAGGCCGCGAGGTCGGCGTCGACCGCGTGGTGGCGGAGGTCCTGCCGGAGGACAAGGCCGCAGCGGTCCGGAACCTGCAGGCATCGGGCAGGCTTGTCGCGATGGTCGGCGACGGTATCAACGACGCGCCTGCGCTCGCCGCCGCCGATGTCGGCATAGCCATTGGCTCGGGCACCGATGTCGCGGCCGAATCGGCTGACATCGTCCTGGCACGCAGCGACCTGTCCGACGTCGTGACGGCCCTGGCGCTTTCGCGCGCCACCATGCGCAACATCAAGCAGAACCTGTTCTGGGCTTTCGGGTATAATGTGTTGGGCATTCCGATAGCGGCCGGAGTGCTGTACCTGTTCGGCGGGCCACTGCTCAACCCGATATTCGCCGCCGCCGCGATGTCGCTGTCGTCGGTCTCCGTTGTGACAAACGCGCTCAGGCTCAGAAGGTTTGCCCCGGACAGACGGTAAGAAGGATACGATCAGTATGGAAGAAGATCTTGTGGATGTGAAGATGGTGGAGTCATGCCCGGCGTGCGGAGGCAAGAAGACTGTCAGGCCCGCCGCGCTCAAGCGCTCGCTCGACTCCAGGCTGGCCCGGATCGAGGGTCAGGTGCGTGGCATACGGCGCATGATCGAGGACGACGTGTACTGCGACGACGTAATGGCCCAGATAGCGGCGGCCAGAGGCGCGCTGGCCAAGACTTCGCTGTTGGTGCTCGAGCACCACATGAAGCACTGCCTGATAGACCACGTGCGCGCCGGAGACGACGGTATCGTCGATGAGCTGATAGACAGCATATCAAGGAATTTCTAGGAACCAAATCCGGCATCCCGCAGGGCCAGCGCATCGGAACTGTGTCTGGCCTTGTCCAGGGAGCGTGAAACCAGCGGAACGGCCAGCGCCACGAGATGCCGGTCCGGTCTGCGCGCGGGGTTAGAGCCCCGCAGCCTGGCCGCCTCATCGGCTCGGACCAGCTCCGTCCTGGTCCACGGGATGAAAGCCATGGTCATCGATGCGGCACGCGCAACCCGCCCCGCCCGCCGTGCCCCCAGCGGCATGAGCAGGAGCGCCAGCGCGTCGCGCAGCTCCACGGCACTCATGCCGGAAGACAGCCAGGCCGCGGAGGCAAGCACCAAAGCCAGCCTGAGGCTGCGCGCGAGCGCAGGCAACCAGGCCGGCAGGAACTCGATGCCTGACAGCGACCAGGGGATGCCGGCACAGGCGGGCAAGGCCGCGACAACAAGAAGCCCCCACGACCGCGCCACCCAGCGTGACCAGTGCATACCGTCAACCATGCCCAGTCCGACTACTGCCGCGGCTGGCATGAACAGCCATGGCAGGCCAAACGATAGAATGGCGGCCTGCAGCGCCAAATAGACACCAAACCGCACCACACCGTGGAGACGCCGATCCTGTCTCACTGCGCCACCGCCAGCCACGTCATGTCGTCCAGCCGATCCACGCCTCCGGCCGGACACCGGAGGCCCAGGTGCGGTAGTTGGCCCCACAGGTCCTGTGGCTTGCCGTCACCAACGACCTGGCCGCGCCTCATAACGACCAACCGATCGGCGTGGGCCAGCACCTTCTCGAGGTCGTGGGTAACCACCAGGATGCCGGCGCCGGCGTCACGCAGGTCGAGCAGCACACGCAGCAATCGGGATGCCCCGGACCAGTCGAGGCCATTGAACGGTTCGTCCAGAATGATCAATTCGGGATTGGATACCAGGGCCGACGCTATCGCTAGCCTGCGCTTCTCGCCGCCGGACAGTCCCGCGCAGAGCCGCCCGTCAAACCCGGCAAGACCCGCGGCGGCCAGAGCAGAATCGACGCGCCCGCGGTACGAGTCCTGCCGCTCACCAGCGGCGCGCGGGCCAAACTCCGCATCCTCGCGCACGGTAACGCCGAGTATCTGGTGCTCGGGCTCCTGGAACACCAGTGCTATGCGCCGCCTGGCAGACGCCAGTACCGACGCGAGCCTGACTCCATCGACAAGCACGTCGCCCGAGTCGGCCTGCTCCAGTCCCAAGGCGTGCCGGATCAGCAGTGTCTTGCCGGATCCATTCTCGCCGGACAGTACCACGAATGACGGCGTCTCGATGACGAGGCTCGCGCCTTCGAGGCCCCGCGTGCCGTCCACAAAGGTACGCGAAATGTTCCTGAGCTCCAGCCTCATTGATTCTTTCCGGGGACAGAGGGCGCGGGCAGGTAATTGACCAGCAATGGCTTCAGCGCCTTGATGAGCGATGCCGCGGCCAGAGCCTTGACCACATCGCCGGCCAGATACGGAGCCATCACGAGCGTCGCGGCCAGCATCGACATGGGCTTGCCTGTACGCGAGTCCAGAACGGCCCTGAACCATGGAAGGCCCAGCGCATACAACACCGCCACCCCGGCAATCGCCCCCAGAACGGCGCGGCCAAGGCCCCACGAACGCCGATCGGCCACCAGACCCGCGACAAGGGCCGCAAGGGCGTATCCGAGCAGGAAGCCACCGGTAGGCCCGGCGAATTGCCCGATGCCGCCGGCACCATTGGCAAAGACGGGCAAACCAACAGCCCCAAGCGCCAGATAGAGTCCGACCGCGGCAAGGCCCCAGAACGGGCCGAGCATCAGACCGGCCAGCAGCGAAAAGAAGACGGCCAGTGTAACGGGTGGCAACGGCGGCGGCAGAGGCAGCGAGAAAACAGCGCCCACCGCTATCATGGCCGCGAACAGCGACACGAGAACAATCCTGAATCCATCATGCTTCACAGGGATTCTCCTTCAAAATATATGGCGCGACACTCGCCGATGGAGACTGGCTGGCCACCATCGGCCGGAATCAGCTCGCCGTGGTTGCCGAATCCGAGGGGCACGAGGCGGCGTTCGGTTCCGTTCCACAGCACGACTCTGGCGCCGGTTTCGCCAGCGGGCGAGCCGGTTGGCGCCATCCAGGCCCAGCGCGCCGCGTCGAGTACCGGTTCATCCGCCCAGTCGACCAGAGGCGCGACTATCGCGGCGGCCAGGCTTGCCCGCCTTGCCGATGCGGCGCTGTCGGCCAGCTCAAGCGGAGCTGTGCTGAGCCCGATGCCGACGATATAGAAAGCGGCATGACCAAGATCGCCGTGTGGCTCCACCAGTACGCCGCCGACCTTGCTCGGGCGGCTCCCGCTGGCGCCTGCCAACACGATATCGTTGGGCCACCGGAATTCAAGTGATGCGACACCGGCTTCGTTCAGAACGCGCAGTGTAATCGCGGAAGCCTCGAGTGAGAGCGCCCCTGCCGAGGCCGGCGGCAAGGCCGAGCGCAACACCACCGAGATGTAAAGCCCCCCGGCCGGACTGACCCACGGACGCCCACCAAGCCCTCGTCCGGCGCTCTGCCCCAGCGCGAGCACGGTAGCGCCGCTCACCGCTCCGCCGGCAGCGAGTAAACATGCCTCATCCATCGTTGAACCAACCGTGTCGAAGAGCAGCACAGGCCCTGGCGCGTCGATCTCCCATCCGGCAAGTCCATCGTCCCTGTCCAGCCTGTAGCCTTTCCTGGACGCCTCGATGCCATAGCCCCAGGCCTTTAGCGACTCGATGCGCTTCCAGAGCGCCACGCGGCTCATGCCCAGCTCCGCTGACAGCAGCTCGCCCGACAGCGGCTCGGTTGCCTTGCGCAGACGCTCGATGATATACCAGTCGCGTTCGTCGGGGGACAGAGGTTTGTCGTGTATGCGCTCAGCGCTCATTTGGTAAACCTAAAACAATCCGGCAAGGTTAACACAATGTGCACTCTTGCATGGGCACCGCACTATCGTCAATCGCCCCTTACGATGCGCGCGGCAACCTCTGGGTAGTTTACCAGAGGGAAGCGGACGTGTTATTGTATATAGTAACACAATGATTCAATCGGAGCCCCTTCATGTTGATGTTCTTCATATGCGCCGACATCTTCACAAGCGAGACGATCCGCGAACTCCTCACCATACGAGTCAAAGACATGACCGATCAGTGCATTATCGTCTCCGATGCGACAGTCGCTTCGCATGAGCCGTGGTCGCTGTTGCCCGAACCGGTCCTCGAGGTCGAGGCGTTCCTGCACAGGACTGAAGACGGCTCGGTGGACATCAGCGCGTCGCGTGCTCGATGCTCCAACCTTGGAACAGCACAGAGTGGCCAAGCAGACATGCACGCGATAGTGCGCGGCGACTTCAACGACGCGGTTGCGCTCGCCGCCTGTCTTGACTCCGAGCTGGAAGTCTGGATCGATTCCAGCGGAATATTCCCGTGCGATCCAGGCATCGTTTCCGGAATGCGGGAGATCGCTGGCCTGTCGTTCGAGGAAGCTGCGGAACTGTCCCGCTCCGGGAGTTCTGGCCTGGACGCAAGGTTGGTTGGGCCCATTGTGCGATACCGCGTTCCAGCGATGGTAGTTCCGGCAAGAGACTCGGAAAAAGCAAGAACGGGGCATGGCACCAGAATTCAGTCCATTACCGATGCCTCCGGCGGGCCGGTCAAGGCGATTACGGCTTCCGCCCCCGTCTCCATGGTATCGGTGACTGGTACGTGCCTGCCTGGGAGCGTTGGCACAGCGGCCAGGGTGTTCTCTGCGGTGAGCGGGGCAGGCATCGGTATCCGGCTGATATCGCAGGCGTCCAGTGAATACTCGATATGTTTCTGCGTCGACCAGGATGACAAGTCCACGTCGATAGCCGCGATAGAGCGAGCGTTCTCCCCGGAAATCGCTGACAATGTACTCGACCATGTGAGCGCGATCGATGATTTGGCGATATTGACGGCACTAGGCGATGGCATGCGACAGACGAAGGGCATAGCCGGCAAATGCTTTACGCAACTCGCGCGGGCCGACGTGAACATCGTCGCCATAGCACAGGGTTCATCGGAGCGCTCCATTTCCGCCGTCATTGCCAGAACACAGATAGAACGCGGGGTTCGACGCATATACCAGGCTTTCTTTGAATCAATGCTTCCAATCGACCTGGTGCTGATCGGTTGCGGTACCGTCGGTTCAGCGCTGCTTGGTCAACTCGCCATGCAGACCGCATGGATGTCTGGCCACGGCGTTGATCTGAACCTGGTCGCGGTGACGAACAGCAGGCGGATGATAATCGATCAGAATGGGCTTGATCCGGCGACATGGAGAGAACAGCTTGAACAATCGATGGAGCCTTTCTCCATTGATGCGTTGACCGCACTCGGCCCCGGACTATCCAATCCCGTACTGGTCGACTGCACCGCGAGTGATACGATTCCCGGTCACTACCCGGGATTCATGACGGCCGGCTTCAACGTTGTCACGCCCAACAAGCGCGGAAACACCGGATCCATGGAACGGTACCTGACGTTGAAGCATATCTCGCTGAGGCATCGCCGGCGGTATCTGTATGAGACGACGGTTGCCGCTGGCCTTCCCGTGGTAGAGAACCTGCAGAACCTGCTGCACGCGGGGGACAGGCTCGACAGCTTCACGGGAATCCTGTCCGGCTCGCTTTCCTTCCTGCTTGGCAGGCTGGATGAAGGAGCCGCGTTCTCGGAAGCGGTCCGCGAGGCCATGGCACGCGGCTTTACCGAACCGGACCCCCGCGATGACCTTGCCGGCATCGATGTTGCCCGCAAGGTCCTGATCCTGGCGCGCGAGGCCGGGCTCGCGATGGAATTGTCGGACATCGAGATTGACGGCCTCGTGCCGCAACAGTACATGGCAATGAGCAAGGACGAGTTTCTGGAGCGCCTGCCTGAGCTTGACTCGGAGTGGATCGATCGCGTTTCTTCCGCCGCCCGCGCAGGCAAGGTTCTGCGCTTCGTCGGTTCCATCGAGTCGGGCAAGGGTCGGGCGGGATTGCGGTCCGTCGGTCCGGAACATCCGCTATTCACGGTCAAGGGTGGAGAGAACGCGCTTGCCTTCAACACCCGCTACTACAGCCCGGTGCCGTTCTTGCTCCGCGGATATGGTGCCGGCGCACAGGTAACCGCCGCCGGGATTGTCGCCGATATCATGCGGACCCTCAACTGGAACAGGGAGGACTAGATGCCAAGCGTCTTTGCGCCGGCCACGTCGGCGAATCTCAATGTTGGCTTTGACAATCTTGGAGTGGCGCTGCGTCCGGTCGATGGCCTGCTCGGTGACGAGATACGGATCGAGGCGAGCGACGTCGACAGACTGGTTGTGGGCGGCCCATACGCAGCGGAGATCAGCGGAACCAACATCGTTGCCCTCGCGCTGGACAGGGTCAGACAGCTTTCTGGCCGGCGAGAGCCGGTGGCCATGGAGCTGTACAAGGGCATGCCCGTGGGCTCCGGACTGGGCTCATCGGCGGCCAGCGTGGTCGCGGCTGTCAGGGCATGCAATCTATTCTATGACACTCCTCTTGATGAGGTCGCCGAAAGAACGCTGATGGGAGAGCTCGAGGCGACGCTTTCAGGCGGCCTGCACTGGGACAATATACTGCCCTGCGCGCTTGGTGGACTCAGACTTGGCTCTTCACGGCTGCCTGTGCCCGCGGATTGGATATGGCTCATCGCCTACCCCGGCATACGTCTGGAAACCAAGGCCATGCGAGCGGTGCTGCCTGCGAGCATCCCGCTGCACAACGCGGTGGAGCAGGCGGCCAGGCTTGGGCACTTCGTTGACGCGCTGTACCGCGGTGACGGCCGCGAGGCGGCGCGATTGATGGTGGACCCGATAGTCGAGCCGTGCCGCTCGCCCAGGATTCCCGGATTCGATACAATCAAGGCGGCGATGCTCTCCGCCGGTGGCCTCGCAGCCGGAATATCTGGATCTGGGCCGACCATGTTCGCCGTCTTTGATGACCAGAATGCGGCCAGAAGGGCGCTTGAACGCGCCAGGCTCTGGACTAGCGCCGTATCGGGCAAGACCGACGAGGGGTCGTTCTCGAGACTATGCGGCGCGGACAAGGGCGCCTTCGCGAGCCTCTGCGTGGTCGACGAGGCCGGTGTCAGAGTCGTCCAGTCGGAAGGAAAGGCATAGCTCATGGAATTCTTCAATCTGAAGCGACCGGATGAACGGGTCTCCTTCGCAGACGCGACTCGTCGCGGGCTGGGTTCGAACCAAGGCTTGTTCCACCCCGTCGCAATCCCGCGACTCGATGCCGCCGCCATGTTTGCCATGCCCAGACTCAAGCGCGCCGCCGCCGTCTTGCGCCCGTTCCTGGCGCCTGATTTTTCGAAAAACGCTATTGATGACATGGTCGCGGCGGCCTTTACGTTCGAGGCGCCGGTTGTGCCGGTCGAAGGCGTATACGCACTCGAGCTGTTTCACGGCCCGACGCTGGCATTCAAGGACTTTGGTGCAAGGTTCATGGCTCAGTGCCTGGCACGGCTGCGGGGCGACACGCCGATGACCATCCTGACGGCCACCTCCGGCGATACCGGTGCCGCGGTCGCGAGCGCGTTCAAGGGCGCAGCGGGCATACGCGTCGTGGTGCTGTACCCCAAGGGCAGGATCAGCCGCGCCCAGGAGCAACTATTCTGCACACTCGGCGGCAACATAGAGACGCTCGCCGTGCAAGGCAGCTTCGATGACTGCCAGGCCCTGGTCAAGACTGCCTTCGACGACCGCGAGCTGGTCGAAGCGCTCGGTCTCAATTCGGCCAACTCCATCAACGTGGCAAGGCTTGTCGCGCAGGTACTGTATTACTGGGACCTGTGCGCAGCGATACCGGAGTCCAGGCGCGAAGGCGGGCTTGTCGTTTCGGTGCCGTCGGGGAACTTCGGCGACCTGACAGCCGGCCTGATCGCCAAGGCCATGGGCGCCCCCATTGCGCGCTTTGTCGCCGCCACCAACAGCAACGATACGGTGCCACGGTACCTGCACAGTGGCCGCTGGGAGCCCCGCGCCACCGTGCCCACCGCATCCAACGCCATGGACGTCAGCAAGCCGAACAACTGGCCGCGCGCCGAGCAGCTCTTGTCTGATCACGGCTGGACGATTGATGCCCGTTCCATAAATGAGGCCGGGACGGTCGACTCCATCAGGGCGCTGGATGCCCTGGGGTACGTCAGCGAACCGCATGCGGCCGTCGCATACGCGGCACTCATCCAGGCGCTGCAGCCCGGAGAGACCGGAGCATTCCTGTGCACCGCCCACCCCGCCAAGTTTGCCTCTTCCGTGGAGGCGGCGCTTGGCAGGTCTTTGCCCGTGCCGTCGGCGATTGCCTCATCGATGAACAAGAGGAACCTCTCGGTCATCATGGACCCGGACGCGGCGACATTCCGGGCATACCTGCTCGGGTCACGATAGTCGGAGGCTAGTCGCAAGGCACGAGGCTGGCAAGTCCGCCTTCCGACGTTTCCTTGTATATTCTAGGCAAGTCGTTGCCGGTCCGCTTCATCGTCTCTACGATCGTATCAAAGCCTATGCGATGGCGACCATCAGACAGCAGCGCATACGTGTTGGCGTCGAGCGCGCGGGACGCGGCGAACGCGTTGCGTTCGATACATGGAATCTGCACCAGGCCGCCAACCGGATCGCATGTCAGCCCCAAGTGGTGTTCGAGGCCCATCTCCGCGGCGTATTCGATCTGGTTAGGCGTACCGCCAAACAACTGCGCCGCGGCAGCGGCAGCCATGGCGCATGCGGTACCTATCTCGCCCTGGCAACCGACCTGTGCCCCTGATATGGACGCGTTTTTCTTTACCAGGTTGCCGATAAGGCCGGCGGTTGCCAGCGCCCGGAGTATCTTGGCGTCGGAGAAGCCCCGTTGGCTACCCATGCCATACATCATGCCAGGCAGCACGCCGCATGATCCGCAGGTCGGCGCCGTGACAACGCGGCCGCCGGCGGCGTTCTCCTCGGAGACGGCCAGTGCGCACGCATACAACATCGACCTACGCTTGATGGAGCCGCGAAAACCCTGCGCGCGCACATAGTATGAAGAGGCCTTGCGCGGTAGCCTCAACCCGCCAGGCAGTACGCCCTCCGCTTCGATGCCGCGTTCCACAGCCGCCTTCATCACGGCCCAGACCTCGGCCAGGTAATCCCAGATGCCAGCGCCTTCGCGGTCCTCGACATACTCCCAGAAGGTCTGCCCCGTTGCGTGCAGGTGTTCCAGAATATCGTTCATCGTCGTCAGATCGTAGATGGAGGCTGACGTGTCAACCGGTACACCTTCCTCGACTATTTTGCCGCCTCCCACGCTGTAGACTGTGCGGGCCGCCACGAGCGAGCCATCGGCGGCCAATGCCTCAATGGACATGGCGTTCGTGTGAAACGGTTTGACAATGTCAGGACGCCACTCTATCGCAAGCGGACGAGGTGCACAGGCAGCGGTGATTGCGGCATCGGTCAGATGACCTCGACCCGTCGCGGCAAGACTGCCGAACAAGGTTGCACGGAACGAGCTGGCAGATGGGTATCCCGCTGCGAAGCGCTCGGCCGCCGCCCTTGGACCCATCGTGTGGCTGGAAGACGGCCCGTATCCTATGCGATAAATTTCCCTGATCGATTCCATGTTTGAGCCCCCGCTTGTCACAGGTGTAAATGCAGAAGGACAGGTTGATCAAGCCCGTACGTCGACAGTTGCGCCTGATCTGTCCAAGTGAATTGCAATATATCGGCAAGTATGTTCCGATGATTACATCATGAAGACCAGATTGGTTCTGATCGGCTCATTGACCATCATGGCCGGGTTGATCATCTTTGCCGCGTTCTTCAAAGAGGCGTTCATTGCACTCCTCTATCGGCCCGCTCTGCACCCCCATGTCCTCTTCGTCCATATCGTGGCGACCACCCTGTTTTTCGCCAACGCGGTCCTTGGCATGCTGTGGGAAAGCCGGAGCCTTGCATCCGGGCGCAGGGATGTGATCCTGCACACCTATAGCACCGTGGCGTGGCTGGACGCCCACCTGTCGTCGCCCCTCATCATCATTTCGGTCATGGCAGGCCTCATGCTCTCCTTCTTGATGGGTGACCCCTGGCAGATACGCTGGCTGTCGACCAGCTTCCTTCTCTTTATGCTTTCCGGTGTATTCTGGATAGTGAGCGACATTCCGACCCAATACAAGGTCAAACGACTGATAGCCTCGCTTGATCCGGCGGACGAGACACTCCCGGTAGAACTAACACGGCTGCTCAAGCTACGCTTGTGGATCAGCTTGGCGGGGGTGGCTCCTCTAGTGGTCGTGTTTGTGCTTATGGTGTACAAGCCTGGCGCAATGGCCTTGCCATGGATCTTCACGAAGCAATGAGTTAGTTAGTCGAACCCTGCATCCACCCCCTCCCGGCATACGCGGGGAGCCGGTCGGGTTTCTTCTTCAGTGGAGTGGCGGCCCGCTTGAGCCAAATCCTAGCAGCCTCATCATTTGGCTTGTGCTGGCAGATGAACGGCCGGTCGGTGTACAGCCTCGCAAGCTGTGCCCTGATCGCCTTGGGGTCGATCCCAGCCTTCTCCGCGTGCACAGAAGTGTCGGTCTGTACCGATTCGACCCGGTATGGCTTCTGGTAGTTGTGGTACGCCATGTGGCAGGCGAAGCGCGACAGCCCGTTGGCAACGTTGCGGGTGAAGCAGGTGCTCTCGCGCCGGAACGCCGCCAGATCCTTGCGGAGCTCCCGGTCATAGTAGTTGACGGCGAACAGGGGATTGAGCACGGTGCGTGGCGCGGTCGACGGCCACGTCATATGCCGCAGCGACCCGTCATGCATCGCCATGAGCAGGGGCCCCGTGTCCATGATGGCAGCAGGGTAGTCGCGGTGCTCGTCGGTCCACAGCTGGAGATCCGGCAGCCTGGTCCGGTCCCAGAGCGGATCGATGGTGGTCAGGAGGCGTGCGAAGGACGTACGGATGCCGGCACGGGGTGCGCGCCAGAGCTGCTCGAGCCGCCTGCGCCTATCCTTCTGCACCTTGCTCATGCGGCCCTTGCGCCTGATCGTCACATGTGTAAGTGCATACAGGAATTGGGAGTCCTTGCCGACCAGTATGTTGATCTGGTTGGGGTGGTACTGGGAGCGGTCGAATGACTCGAATCCG
>Ga0307377_10000176_pt1 | contig 87255 bp, 68 predicted proteins | sample TR3MG_FD_202535 | JGI IMG/M metagenome (GOLD analysis project Ga0307377, IMG submission 202535) | Soil microbial communities from Risofladan, Vaasa, Finland - TR-3 | ecosystem: Environmental > Terrestrial > Soil > Coastal area > Acid sulfate soil | place: Finland: Risofladan, Vaasa | collected...
GATAAATGGTTTTCTTGGGCGGCAATATCAAAAGCTATTTTGCACAGAGAAGATGAAATAATCATAGACCAAAAATGCACAATGCCAAACTATAAGCAACTACAATCCCAAGTCGAGCAGCAAGCCACGAAGATTGCGGAGTTGCGGGAGGCTTTGCAGTTCTATGCAGATGGCAGTCATTTTATTCAGCATCAGGATGTATGGGACAGCGTTAGCGGTGAACCTATGAACTTCTTGGAAGATGAAAATAATACCGCAACTGTTGAAGATGGGACAATTGCAAGGCAATCCCTAGCCCTCGCCTCCACCGATAGCTCAAACTGGTTGCAAGAGCGATTGGCTGAAGAGCGTAGGAAGGTACTGGAGGAAGCTGGCGAAGTATTTGACACAACAGACCCTTGGAGCTATGGCAATGAACGTACTGTGCGCCGTAACGTACAAGACGAACTCCGCCGCATGGCCGAACAACCAGAAAGCAAATAAGGCAAACAACTTCTGCGCGGAGGTATGATGACAAAACTTGAGACAACAATCATCGCCCTATTTGCACTTTTTCTATCCATGTGTTCTGCGCAACCGGTGCATGCAGCAGACCAGAGGCTGGCACACGAAATTATTCAGTGCGAATCATCTGGACGAGCACACGTATGGGGTGATGACCACAAGTCATATGGTATTGCGCAGTTCCGCAAAGAAACATTTTACGAGTTCGCGAATGCAGCACATCTTCGCAGGCCAAACTGGAGAGACCCTAGGCAGCAGATATACTTGCTAAACTGGGGGATAGACCACGGATACGCAAACCGCTGGACATGCTATAGATTGATAAAGAAAGGCAAGTGGCCACATGACATTCAGCACAGTCGTTCAAATAGGAATCGCCATATCGGGATGCGCGTCAAGTTGGATGATTCACAGTACCGTACAGCGCACCCGCTGGCTCGCTTGCATCATTGGGTTGTTGGCCCAGCCCCTGTGGTTCTTCGCAGCGTGGAAGGCACAGCAGTATGGCATTCTGGTGATGGACGCCGTATATACCGCCGGATGGTTGCGCGGTGCAATAAACAATCGGAGGTAGCATGTTTACGATAATCGAACCTGAACTTAAAATGCAACCCACTATCCAGCTTTACTCTGGAGCATACTTCAACATCTTGAATCCACAGGATAGCGAGTTCGACATTGAGACAATAGCGTGGGCTCTGTCGCACGTCAACCGTTTCACTGGACACACCAGATTCCCATATAGCGTGGCCCAACACTCAATAGCCGTCAGTACCATTGTTCCTCGTTGTGACGCGATGCACGGCCTGCTGCACGATGCGGCAGAGGCATTCCTCGGTGATGTTGCCAGCCCACTCAAACAGTTGCTGCCAGAGTACAAGACGATAGAGGCCAATGTGGAGCGTGAGATATTCAGGCGCTTTGGATTGGCAGATGATATGCCAAAGTCGGTGAAGGATGCCGACACTGTAATGTTGCTGACTGAGCGCGCCCAGCTGATGCCGCATAGCACAGATTCAGCGTGGAACTGGGCTGCAGATTATGAACCACTCAAGTCCCTGACAATAATTCAGATGACTCCACCTGATGTTCGCGGGGAATTTTTATATCGTTACAAATTTATACGGGAGAACTATTGAAATAATGAAATAAAACTTGACAAACATAACCAGATGTCGTAGAGTGCGCTACCGTAACAAAAAAACCACTGGAGAAAACCATGAAAAAATACGAACTTATTCTTGAAGATAACATTGACTTTTTCGGCACCAAGCTATTCCGCATACGCGCCATCTCATCATTTGGCAACGTAAAAAAAGGTGACGAAGGTTGCTACATTGCTTCTGAGAAAAACCTAAGCCAAGAAGGCAATGCGTGGGTATCCGGCAATGCGTTGGTCTCCGGCAATGCGCTGGTCTCCGGCAATGCGCAGGTCTACGGCAATGCGTGGGTCTACGGCGATGCGCATGTCTACGGCGATGCGCATGTCTACGGCATTGCGTTGGTCTCCGGCAATGCGCTGGTCTTCGGCAATGCGCGTGTCTTCGGCAATGCGCTGGTCTCCGGCTATGCGTGGGTCTCCGGCAATGCGCGGGTCTCCGGCAATGCGCGTGTCTACGGCGATGCGTTGGTCTCCGGCGATGCGTTGGTCTCCGGCGATGCGTTGGTCTCCGGCGATGCGCGTGTCTACGGCGATGCGTTGGTAAGGCAGAATGACGAACCAAAAACAGAGTCTGCGGTAACACAAAAAATTCAGGACGGAGCAAAACCAGAAAGTATTTTGCTTGAGGCTCAGTCATTGGTACACGGAGACCGTGGCGTTGACTATGGACATCCAATTGACGACTTCTCGCGCACCGCAGTAATGTGGGCAGCCATACTTGGACATCCGGTAACTGCCGAGCAGGTCGGGCTATGCATGTGCGCTGTAAAGATTAGCCGCCAGTGCAACAAGCCAAAGCGCGACAATCTAACTGACCTTGCAGGATACGCAGAGACCGTGTCCATGGTAATTGCCGAGAGAGAGCGACGTGCCGCAAGTCTTTAACAAGCACATCCACGACGTACCGGCTGATGCTGTGTACATCGGCAGGCCGAGCAAGTGGGGCAATCCGTTTCCAATTACGCCGGGCGCAAATCGGCGCACTGTAATCGACAGGTACCGTAAGTGGTTGTATAACAGGCCAGAGTTGATGGAGCAAGCCAGACAAGAGCTGGCCGGGAAAGACTTGGTGTGTTACTGCTCACCGCAGGAGTGCCACGGGGATGTTCTTCTTGAGGTAGCAAACAATAAATATCTTGACAGGGAGCGCGAGTTCTGTTAGACTGTGCTTTCTGATGTGAAAATTCAATTTAATCAATCAACCTTTTAAGGGGAATACCATGCACGGATTACAGGAAATTAAGAAGCTCAGCCAAGCAGAACGGGGGCACGTTGACCATATCTTGGCAGAGCATGCCAAACCACATACCGACCCGTTTGCAGTGGTTGCTGCCGAAGCTATTGCAACGCACACAGCCGCAAATGCCTCCACAACTAACGGTTCGTCAGCAAGCTGAACTGGTCATCGCTCAAGTTAAGAGCGGTGTTGAAAGTGATGTGGAGTTCGTCACTTACGTAAGGCTACCGGCCCAGAGAAAGATGATGTGCATGATGCACATGCGCAACAGTTTTGTGTTCGAGGGGTTTGGTGTTTTGCTGCATGGTGGAAATGAGGCTCTGGCCAGAGAAGTAGCGCGCCGTGATGCGTTGCGCAAGGTAATACTGGTTCAGCAATACCTATTGTGTGACGAGCTTTATTTTGATGCAACATTCCGCCCAGCACTGCTTCTTGGCCGGGAAAAACTGTAGTTATATTTGGAGGCGTCATGAAAAATATTATCGCAGCATTCTTTGAAAAGTTCTCTGCAACATCTGTAGACAAAATCGTCGCAGACTTTCACAAGACTGTCGCGAAGCTCGACAAGCATGCCAACACTCATGTTGACAAGGCAAACAGCAAGGTTGAGCAGGCAACACAGGTTACCGTAGAGGTAGACGAACTCATCGCGTCGCTGTCTGAAGAGGCAGATGCCAAGGTGGAAAAGCTTGCCGCAGAAATAAGCGAGCACCACAACGAGGCTAACCGCGCGCTGGCCATAAAGGCAAACATCAGCAAGTTGCTGGCCATTTAATACACCGTAGAGAGAGCAGCAAGCAGCCAGTGGGGCGGCACCGCATCTTAAAGATGTCGCCCCGGTTGTGATACAGAACAGTAATTACCGAGTGTTTGCTTGTACGTTGCATCCTAGTGGTCAAGCCGAAAGGTAAGGAACGTACACCGCCCAAACCGCAGGCGATGCGGTTGACATCGGGGAGAGTCCCGGCCTGTCCGGGTAAAACCGGAGCCAACAGGACCAATCATTCTACCAGCATGATGCGATGGACGGGAAGTTCCTAGCAATGAGTGGTCTGTCCTGTTGGTGAGGGAGTTTGGTAGCTCAGCGTAGGGGTCGCAACCCTTGGCCGCCGTGGGCAAGGGACAGACACGGTACCGGGTTCGACGCCCGGTCCACCAACACAGACAACACAGGAGATAATGATGGCGAAAATAACAGCAGCAAAACGTAAGTCTCTTCCGCCCAGCAAGTTTGGATTGCCTGCTGAGCACAAGTACCCAGTAGACACACCCGGTAGAGCCGCCAACGCTAAGGCGCGCGCAACGCAGATGGTAAACCGCGGCTTGCTGTCTGTTGGGCAGAAGTCAGAAATAGATTCCAAGGCCAATCGCGTCCTCGGAAAAACCAAGAAGTAGTCAAACCGTAACACAACTAGGAGGTAAAAATGAGTGAAGCACAGAATGATACGCCAAACGTCCCAGCAATCCCTGCGGTCAATGACGCAGCAAGTGCACCGGCAGCCGCGCCTGATGCGGCAGCAGTTCCTGCGCCTGTTGCACCTACCGCTGACGCCGCTGCACCCGTGGCACCAACAGAGGTAGGTGTACAACCTGTTGCCGATGAGGCTCCAGTCGTTGCCGATGCGGCTACAGTCGAGCCAGTGACTGAGCACGAAAGCGTGCTGCAGGAAATCGAGGAACACATCAAGTTCTTTGGTGACCAAATCGACCACCGCTTTGTGGCGCTGGTTGCACGGCTCCGCGCTGCAATCGACAGGCTGTAAAGGTTTGCCACGGTAGCTCAGTGATAGAGCAGCCGCCCTGTAAGCGGAAGGTCGTCGGTTTGAATCCCTCTCGTGGCACCATGCGTTCGTAGCTCAACGGTAGAGTTACTGCCTTCCAAGCAGAAGACCAGAGTTCGATTCTCTGCGGACGCTCCAATATAACACAACAAGGAAAACAACATGGCCAAAGTACCAGCAATGCAAGACCCAGCAGCACAATCTCCAGACCCAGCGGCACAGGCCGGCTCAGACCAAGACCAAGATGAATCCAGCACGCCAATCGTCGTCATTGAGGTGAGCGTCAACTCTGACGGGTCTATTACTGTATCTCGGGAAAGCGGACAGCAAGAGGGCGCAGAGGAATCTGGCGGCGGCGATGGTTCTGGTGACTCAGACCAATCAACACCAGTGAAAAATGCCTCAGAAGCAGGAAGTCTTGTGGTCCAGATGATTAACGCGGCCACCCAGACCACCGACCAGCAGCAAGCCCAAGCCAAGAATGAGCAGGCCGCCGGCTACTCACAAGGATAAGGACATGACCAATACAACCGCAAGCGTTCCAAGCACCGTTCCGGCAGGTCAGCTGCGCCAAGTCATCGAGGTGGGCCGCGTAATCATCGCAGACTGTACCGACTACTACCATGTGTTCTTGGACGTGCCTGTCACAGAAGTTCAGGACACCACCAAGCTGCCCATCGCCACTCTGCCATCCGGTAAGCAGTCTTGGGCCGTTGCAAACCTCATGGCGGCACTCATCAGCGAAACGTGGCCATCTGGTGAGATAGATTTACCATCGTGGTTCAACGAAGACCTCAAGTGGGCCAGTGAAATCATCAACGAGTCCGACAATGGTGAGTCCGGAAATGTTGGCACCGTATCGGACAACGTCAGCATCAAGTTGCTTGACCGGAATGGAAGGGAGATGTAATGGACTACCAGCCAGTGAATAGCTCCAACCTGAGCCACATCGGGTACGATGATGCCACCGGCACGCTCGGCGTGAGATTCAAGGCTAGCGGCAAAGAGTACCATTACCCCGGTGTGCCGCGCGACAAGTTTGCTGAGCTTGCCTCTGCACCGTCTGTTGGCTCACACTTCGCGCAGTACATTCGTGGAGCCTACACGGGAACACCGGTATAATGGCTAATACGAAGGGAAACGTACTCGCTGCCACGCTGGCACAGGAAGAGCTGTTCGCAGTCGCTTACACTGCCAACGGTAACAACGGAACGGCAGCTGCCAAGGCTGCCGGATACAGTGATAAAAGCGCGTACTCGCAGGCCACTCGACTACTCAAGAGGCCGCGTGTCGCCGCGCGCATAGCTGAGCTGCAACAGGCACTGCTAGAAAAGCATGCCTTAAGGGCAGACGATGTCATGCGGCAATTGGGCGCGATAATTCGTTTCGACCCGCGCAAGCTGTTCAACGCGGACGGCTCACTCAAGGCTATCACGGAACTGGATGACGACACGGCAGCTGCTGTTGCATCGCTAGATGTCGCCTTGGATATGGACGGAAAGACCGTGCTCGGGATGACCAAGAAGTTCAAGGTGTTTGACAAGAACACAGCCATAGCAAATGGCATGAAGCACTTCGGCTTACTCAAGGATGGTGGCGTCACCGTCAATGCAGGTGTGGTCGTAATTTCATCAGAGGATGCGAAGCTAGGATGAAAAACAACAAGCTTGTAAGAGGCGTGAAAACCAACTGGGGATGGAAGCATGTGGTGCGCCTATCTGACGTAGTGAAGCGAGAGGTGCCTGTGCTAAGGGTTATCATCGGGAAATCGTATAAATAAAATGGCAATGAAACAATTTTATACCTACCTGCATTGCAAACCTGATGGCACCCCATTCTATGTCGGAAAGGGCGGCGGACATCGTGGCAGGCGCAGCCATAATTTCGCTGACAGAAGCCAGCACCACAAAAACATCGTAGCAAAGTATGGCAAAGCAAATATCAGAATATTTGTTTTCAATTGCGAGTCAGAAGAGCAGGCATTCGCAGACGAAATTCAGCAGATAGCACAGCTTCGTCGTGAAGGCCATGAGTTGTGCAATGTGGCCGACGGGGGTCAGGGTGCTTCCGGAGTTATTAAGTCTCCAGAGACGTGCGCAAAATTATCCCTTGCAAACAAAGATAGAAGACACACAGACGCATCCAAGTTGAATATGTCGCTCGCACATATTGGTAAAAATTGTGGTGCCGAACACCACATGTTTGGAAAGCACCACACCCCAGAATCATGCGCAAAAATACAAGCAGCGCGCGCCAAACAAATATTCTCAGAATACTCTATTGCCAAGATGACAGCCAAGAGCACTGGACGCGTGCGCACGGCAGCATCCAAACACAAAACATCTGTTTCTGTAACAGAGTCTTGGAGGATTAGAAAAGCGCTTTCCAATGGAGTTTAAGCTAACGCACAAGCAAGTCGAAGCCAATACCCTTCTGTCTGGGGCGCCCAAGCACATTCTGCTGCGTGGTGGCTCACGTTCATCAAAAACCTTCACTATCATGCGCGCCATCATAATCCGCGCGCTTATCGCACCGGGGTCACGCCATGCCGTTCTAGGCTTCCGCAGTAACCGTATCACCACAGCCATCGTACTGGATACATTTCCAAAAGTTCTCAAGCTGTGTTTCCCGAACGCTGGGGGGGTATTCGACAAACAGAAGGGGTACCATACTTTTCCGAATGGAAGCGAAATTTGGTTTGGTGGCCTAGACTCAGCTGAGCGCTCCGAAAAGATTTTGGGAACCGAGTTCGTCACCATCTTCTTGAATGAGGCCAACCAGATAAGCAATGACACTCGCCAGACTGTGACCACGCGGTTGGCATCCAAGGCAACCATCAGGATAGAGGGTGAGCTAGAGCGCCCAATGCGCCCCAAGATGTTCTATGACTGCAATCCACCACGCAAATCACACTGGTTATACAAGCTTTTCATCCGCAAGGTAGACCCGGAAGACAATAAGCCGCTGAAAAATCCGGAAGAGTACGCAGAGATGAAGATGAATCCTGCGGACAATCTGGACAACATTGACGCCGGATACCTGCACACTCTGGACAGCATGAGTGCGGCAAAGCGCAGGAGGTTCAGGGATGGTGAGTTTTCTGACGCAGGACAAGGTCAGTTGTTCGATGAGGATAATCTAGAAAAATATCGGGTAGTTGACTTAGATGAACTCCCAGACATGGTACGAATTGTAGTGGCTGTGGACCCCTCAGGTTCTGGAGACACGGACAACCAAGATAATGATGCCATCGGAATTGTGGCGGCTGGACTAGGAACTGATGGCATTGCCTATGTGTTGGCCGACAGAACCGTTAAGGCAGGACCAGCAACTTGGGGGCGCGTGGCCTGCAATTTATATGAGGAACTAGAGGCGGATTTAATTGTCGGAGAATCCAATTATGGTGGTCAAATGGTCCGCTTCGTTATTCGTACAGCCAATCCTCGCGTTCCGTATAAGGACGTTGTGGCCACACGCGGCAAGGTCGTTAGGGCAGAGCCAATCGCTGCCCTGTACGAACACGGAAAGGTACGCCACGTTGGACAGTTATTTGAGCTGGAGGAAGAACTGACTTGTTTTACAACCAGCGGATTCGAGGGTGATAAGTCTCCCAATCGAGCAGACGCCGCTGTATGGGCTATCTATTCTCTATTTCCATCACTGACACGGAAACCAGAGGAACCGAGCCACTATGAGCCACCGGAGAAATCGGACGAGGGCGCAGGCTATTGACCGGCTCTGGCCCACGACAGTCACCGCATATCCTGCTGGGCACGCCAACCCAAGTCTTACCGCATCTCTCGCACTTGTTTATACTGTCTCGCAGGTAGTACGGAAGCTGGCTCATATCGGCTCCCCAGTGATGACGCTATGGGCGATTATCCACCCAACGCGCACCACAACAAAAGTTATCCCGGCCAGAGCGAACAGCACGACGGCCAGAGCGACGAAGTATCTCATCTCAGCACACGCACCCGGCGGCAAACACACGCGCCGGTGTCACGCCAGATTCGTAAATCGAGTGCCCATAAATGAAGTAGAACGCCCTGCGGATGTTGTGCCGGTTTCCGGTGTGTGGTATGTAGCGGTTCATGATATTCTCCAGATTATAGTGGGCGGCTGGTATGTATCAAGCCGGGAGACACACAATACTCTCGATAAATAAAAAAGTCAACAAGTATTTTGCACATCAACACTACTCATGTTAGTGTGCACTTGCTTTTTATGCCCACTTGTGCTATAATCCAAGCTCTTTTTGCAAGTTTCACGGCGGTATTTATCACGGCAGTTTGCGCAAAATGTTACACGGCAGGCGCAACAATACAACCGGCCTAGAATTAGTGTAACACCATAATAATAAAGGAAGAAAAATGGACTGGTACCAACATTCGGGTTATCCGGCACAATCCGCCAACGGGGACTCTGCATCCGCGCGCAGCGAGTTCGACGCCATTGCCTTAAATGGCACAAAGCTCCCGGCCCTGACCGGCTCCGCCCTCCGCATCGTTCGAGTGAATGCCGCTGGAACAGCGCTTGAGTCAGTCACGACAGCAACGGCTACGCTGGAAACCTATGCATCGGTGCAGGCCGGCACGCAGATAGGGCTGGCTGCCGCCAAGACAACTCCAGTGGATGCTGACGTATTCCCTGCGCTCGACAGCGCGGCTGCAAACATCCTGACCAAGTTCACGTGGGCGAACATCAAAGCCACAATGTATGCTGCCTTCGGTGTATTGCTTGCGGCTGGAACTGGAAAGACAACACCAACTGGTGCAGATAGTCTGGCGATAAGCGATAGCGCTGCAGCTGGGGCAACGAAGACACTGACATTTACCAATCTGGTGACGTATCTGGCGGGGCTGTGCAGTGCTGGGTGGAATGCGGCTACGGCAACACTGGCCACTACAGCCACTAATCAATTTGGTGGAACTGTAGCAGCAACGACAATCAGCGCAATCGGATTGATTTTCGCGAACGGCGGTCAGATAGAATTTCCAGCAACGCCGAATCCAAGTGCAGATGCGAATACTCTGGATGATTACAAAGAAGGAAGCTATGTTCCGACTGGAACGATGAATACGAGCGGAACCGTGACTATTACCAGCAGTACCATTACTTATACAAAAATCGGGAAACGAGTATTTGTAAGTGGTTTCATTGTTTTTAATTCGGTTAGTTCTCCCTTGGGGAATTTAATCCTTAGTGCATTGCCTTGGGCTTCCTACGGTAACTCTTCCTTTGGGGTCTTTTCCAGCGGTGGCGGGGCAAGTGGTGGCCCCATCGAAGCCTATATTGGTAATAGCGCTAACATTGTGCTAGGCAAAGCAGCCGGGGGTGACTTTGCCATGTTCGGGTCAGGTGATTTAGTAAACAACCAACAGATTTATATTTCAGGCTCTTACATTGCCGCTAACTAAAACTTCGCATTCACACCAATCGAAAAGTTATGAGCAACATACCCAACCTCAGAGCCAATCGTCACATACTGGAATGGTGCGCGATACTTTTCAGGAAGCAGGTAAGCGATACCGGCATGAAGCACAGAGCCTACAAGAAAGTAGCGATTGACCGCACCGATGGCTGGGTGAAGTCCAAGATAGGAATTTTCTTCGTGCCATTGGTCAGGATTCTCTGCAATGGTGTGTGTTTGCAAGGCATCAATAGCCCACAAGGTTTGGAATGTAGCCTCGCGCCAAGTATCACCAGCCGTCCAATCATCCGCAAAAGCCGATGAAGAAACGAGCAGCAGTAGAGCAATAATAATTTTACGCATGATAACCTCCGTTTAGATAGGCTCATGATACATGAAAACAAGAAATAGTCAAGGGGAAATCTGTTGTGGCCAAGCGATGCGCAGTGCGAGGCACTGTTATGTAAATATGGGCAACCAGTAAACGAGCAGACGCTCGCGATGATACGGGAAGCGGTGAGAGCTGGAATGAACATGGATGTGATGCGAATAGAATACCGGGAGAAGAAATGATTGAGCTGCTGGCAAAGATACTGCACCACCTTTTTTCCACGAACGACAACAAGTGGGGTGGGATAAATGATTGACCTTCTGCATTACATTTTTTATTGGACGCTATCTCACCCGGCACAAGGTTTGGTGTTCTGGTGCTTCCAGCTTATAGTTGGGTTCTTGGTATATGCGGCACTATCCTCTCCGGCTGGTGATGGTCACGCTAAGTGGACGAAGCTTTCGCTTGGATGGAAGATTGTGCTGGCTCCGCTTGCCGCCTATTACCCAGTGGATGTAGTGCTGAGACTGTTCTGGACGCTGGTATGCTGGGAGGTTCCTGATTTTTTCCACAACTGCACGATAACCGCGTGGTGTGATAGCCACTGTCTTGATTCAGATGGCGCGAGCATATTCAATTGGAAGCGCGGCATGGGAATTGGTATGTGCAGGGTATTGTGCCTATTCCAGCCGGGTCACTGTCCACACTACAAGGCATGAGTCGTACATTCAGAAAGCAGCGCCCAGAGATGCGGCTCGGTGAATCACTCGCACACAAGCGCACGAAGAACGGCAATGTGCGTGATGGAACGCCAACCCATTGCAGCCCGTCATGTGAACACAATGGCGGTTGCCCATGGTGCACCGGCAACAGACTGCACGCCTCGGAACGCCGCACAGCTCTTGACATGGATGGAGACGAATAATGGCAAAGATAAACTGGTTGAGCCGCATGGTGGTGAAGGGGCCGCGCTTGGTGCTGTGCCTGAGCGAGGCGGAGTATCAGGCGGTAATCAAGTTTTTGGTGGTGACAGACCCCGACCCATGGCTGATAGATGGCGGAGCATGTGTACACCACTTCGCATCATCTGGTGGTGGACGAACAGAGGTGGTATGCCTGAATGCTGATGACTTTGATTCACCGATAGAGATTGCCAGCGTGTTGGTTCACGAGGCTGTTCACATCTGGCAGGGGTACCGCGCATACATAGGCGAGGATGAGCCATCGAAAGAGTTCGAGGCGTATTTCGTTGAGAACGTAAGTCGCACGCTAATGGAAGCTTACGTCCTCCAAAATGCCAAATAATAATGGTACAGAACGGCGGTAGTTACTCAGATTTACCGACACTACGTATCACCATGGACGTAAAGAACACACAAGGGAGAGAGTAGTAAGCGGCAGACAAAAAAATACCCCGCAAGATACACGGGGTAAAGTGTCACTATTTCGGTTCATTCCCCTTAATAAAGTTAACGTCTTTACGTGTCAAGCCTTTAAGGCGCAGCAATGAGTCAACATTGAGGTATCCACCGCTTGGGGTAATCTTGGTATGATTCGAGAGGCAGTAGTAACCATCAACAGAATGCAAGTACGGTGTGGCAGAGCGCCTGCTGTCTTTTACAACTCCGATAAGCATTTCGTTCTCCTTGGTTATGGGTAATAGATGTAACGTGATGCATTGTTACATAGCGCGAAATGAAAGTCAATAAGTATTTTGATAGTGAGTAACCACTTGCATTGTAACCCAATATGTGCTATAATCCCACCTCAATCCAGATGTTGAACTCTGCTAAATCGTAACCCACTATGCCAATTCAATTTTCAGGGGGAGAACTTGACCCTCACAACATAAGCCAAGACACAGTTGACAGCCTTCCAGATGACGTGAAGGCTGTTGTCATTGCTGCCCAATTGAAGCGCCAGCAGGTCATCGACGCACTGGGTAGCGGAGTCAAGAAGGCAATCGACGAGAACATACGCTTCCGCGCTCAGTCCGGTATCGAGACCGAGTGGACCGAAGACGAAGAGTTCTATGAAGGCGTGGACGATGCCAACCGCGGTGAGAGCAAGTACATCAAACCAAACCACCCGAGCGGTGTCCTGACGCAGAAGAGGGTCAAGAACAAGAAGAGCGGCTCAACCGTGTTCTTCAATATCACCAGACAGTACGTGGACAATGCTGCCGCATCAGTATCAGAGATGGGCAACCCGACGAATGACCGCAACTTTGAACTGAAAGCAAACCCGGTTCCGGACATTGCCAAGCACAAAGACAACCAGACACCACACCCGGCTACTGACGCACAGGGCCAGCCCGTAGCAGCCACCGTTGGAGACTTCGCACAGCAGGCACAGGATGCTGCCCAAGCTAAGGCCGAAGCTGCGCAAGAGCAGATTGACACATGGCTCATAAAATGCCAATGGCATGCCCAGTTGCGAGAGTGCGTAACTGCTGCAGCCAAGATTGGTTCTGGCGCAATGCGTGGACCGCTGCCGACAATCTACAAAGGCAAGAAGGCTGTCCAAAGCACAGACGAAAGCGGCAAGACCACCACCGGTCTCGAAGTCGAGATTGAAACTGTTCCGTCATCCAAGGCGGTGAGCGTGTGGAATCTCTTCCCATCACCAGACTGCGGCAACGACATCCAGAGCGGCTCCAACTTTATCGAGCGTGATTTCACGAATGCGCGTGGACTGCGCGACATGAAGTTGCTGGACGGATACATCGCAACACAGATTGACAAGGTGCTTGATGAAGGCCCCAGCAAGGAAGTCAAGAACAAGCGCACCAATAACAGCGTGGCTGAAGACAGCGAGCAGTACACGCTGTGGTACTACTACGGCCAGTTGACACGCGACCAGATTGAGGCCATGAGTGTGGCCGACACACTGAAGAAAAGCAGCGAAGCAGACGACATCAAGGCACTGAAGCGTATCGAGATGCTGGAGGCATGCCCGTGTATTGTCACCATGGTCAATGACATACCAATCCGCGCATCCCTCAACCCGCTCGACACCGGTGAGTATCCGTATGACATCTGGTGCTGGGAAAAACGCGAAGACTCGCCATGGGGTCGCGGCATATCTCGCATCATGCGCACAGCCCAGCGCGTCACTACTGCGGCACTGCGCAACCTGATGGACAACGCGGCATTGTCTGGTGGCGTGCAGATTGGTATCAAGAAGGGCTCAGTCAAGCCAATGGGTGGTGGTGACTGGAAGCTGTCGAGCGTTGGCTTCTGGGAGATGACAGACGAGGACGCACGCGGCATTCAAGACGTACTGTCGTTCACTCAGATTCCATCCGTCCAGAGAGAACTGATGGAAATCATCCAGTTCGGCCAGAAGATGGCGGAGGATGTCACCGGCATGCCGCTGCTGTTGCAAGGCCAACAGGGTTCTGCACCAGACACGGTTGGTGGCATGCAGATGCTGAACAAGAACGCAAACGCCACACGCCGGCAGAAGGCGCGCTCACTTGATGACGACTGTATCGAGCCACACATCCGCCGCTACTACCAGTGGATTCTGATGTACGGAGATGAGAGCGCGAAGGGTGACTACACCATCGACGCGCGCGGCTCACAAGCACTGGTTGAACGCGACATTGCCAGACAGTTCAGCATCCAGATGATAAACAACGCATTGCAGCCATCGTTCGGCATCGACCCATACAAGGCCATGGGTCAAGTATTGCGCGCCGAGATGATAGAGCCATCTACATGGCAGTACGACGAAGACACGTACAAGCAGAACATGGCCAAGCAGCAACAGGCTGGCAACCCAGTCATTCAGGCCGCGCAAATTCGCACAGCATCGGCAGAGAAGATTGCCGCAGAGCAGATTGCCGCGGACACGGCTAACGCCAAGACCACTGCAGAAGCAACGGTCAGTGCAGTTCAGGCACGCACGCAACGAGATGACGCATTCGCACAGGCATCGCTACAGGCCAAGAACGACTTGGGGTACAAGACGCTGGAGATTCAGAAGGAAATCGCATTGCTGCAGTATGCAACGCAGGAGAAAATCAGCCTCAACGCCGCCAAGGTGCAGATGGCCAACAAGACCATGGAGTTGCAGACCGAGAAAGAGCTGGCCGGGGCATCCAACCAGATGACTGCTGCTATCCACGTATCCGAAGGTGTGCAGGCAGACCATCAGCAAGGTCAGGACATCGCAGCGCAGGGTGGCCAGAACGCCCATGAGCAGGCAACACTGACAGCACAGCAAGAGCACGATAAGGAACTTGAAGCGATGAAACAGCAGCACGCTGCAGAGTTGCAGAAACTGGTGCACGCGCATCAACTGAAAATGAAACCGGCGGTGCAGGTACCGGGGCGCGCAGCCAACGGACACGCACTCGACCAAACCAAGGGGAAATAGTATGAAGCTGACAGAGCTTGAGCCGCGCTGGTTTGGTGGTGGTGCAGACAACAAAGAGATACACGGGATGTCATTCCAGTGCCCACACTGCAAGACGATTAGGTTGGGCGTGCCATTTCATCATTCGGCTCCACAACGCATGAGTGACGACCAATCAATTCACCACACACTAGGTGAATTTATCTGGCAGATAACAGGTGATGCGCCAATTTTTGATGGCCTGAAACACGGTGGATTCGAGAGCGTATCGCTGACACCATCTGTGGACGCAAGCAAGATTGGACATTGGCATGGATTCATAACGAACGGAGAGATTCGATAATGGCAGACGCAGCAGCAACACTAACAGCATCACAGGCGCCAGTAGGTTCTGGAATGGCCGCAATGGCTAAGAACACAATCATGATGAAGAAGGCATATGACCAGCACGTCATGGATGCGCAAGAGAATGGTGATACGCCGCTGCCATTTGCTGACTGGATGAAACAGCAACAGGCGACACAGGCGGCGGCCAAGAAAGACCAGACCGCTGGTTACAACGAAGCATCAAAATAACAGGAGAGAAACATGGCACTCAAGAAAACAGGAATGACAAGCTTGGCGCGCAGCAAGGCTGAGATGAAGGACCGGCAGGGTGGCAATGGAATTGCAGTATCATTCACGGACAAATATCCGTATGGCGTATCTCTCAACCTGGACAATGATGAGCTTGAAAAGCTTGGTATAACAGAGCTACCGGAGCTTGGTGACGAATATGCCGTAGTCGGCATTGCGAAAGTCACGCGAGCATCGCAGTCCGCATCAACATCTGGGCAGGACACAAGCTTGGAGTTGCAGTTGACGCACCTCAAGTTGACGCATGAAAACGACACAGAAGAGGCCGCAGAGTCTCGCGCCAAAGAGCAATCAGAAAATCTTAAGAGCGCGCAGGCGGACGGCTACAACGAAGCAAACAAATAACAGGAGAGCAACATGGCAACAGTAAAGGGAACATTGGCACCATCACCAAACTCAAACGACGGCTCGCTCGTCATCGCACAATGGACAGCAGTCCTAAACGCCGGAGACGGAACACCAGCAGAGCTTGGTGACTTTGCAGACAAGTCAGTTCAGGTTACTGGCACGTTCGGCGTGGGTGGCTCCATATCGCTAGAAGGTTCTAACGATGGCACGAACTACGTGATACTCACCAAGCCGGGCGGAACTGCAGCCACGCTGACAGCTGCTGGTATTGTTGCCATCGTCGAGAGCACCAGATTTGTCAAGCCGGTAGTCACAGCCGGTGACGGCACGACCTCCCTCAACGTGACGCTACTCGCACGCCGCTCTACACCGCTTCATCAATAATATTGTCGTTGACATAGCAAATGGCATTACTTACCACTAAGGATAATGTCTGCGAGGTCTCGTCTACAAAGGGCGTGGCCTCGTTCATATTGGGCGGAGCAATCAAGGGTAGCCAGTCATTCGCTACTGCATACCCAAGCGGCGGCTCTGTATACTACTTCGCTCGCGAGTTCACGCTAACAAAAGAAGTTGGCATCATGTGGGAGATTGGTACCGGCACTCTGACCGGTGGGACGCTGAGCCGAGACACGGTAATCTCATCATCTGCCGGAACATCCAAGGTGCAGTTCCCCGGCCCGGTCACACAGATTTACAGCATTGTTCCGCTCTCCACGTTGGTAACTGACATCAACGCTGCATTGGCTTCTTACAACACTCCTGTCGCTTGGAACGGCTCAACTGACCGTGTGCTCGGAGTAGGGCAGATTACGCAGGACTCCTTCACCTCCGCAACCTCCATGCCGCTGCACATAGCTTGTGGTGATGGGCAGATTTATGAGATTGAAATTGTGGGGAGTTATACGCCCGCAGCAGCAACTGGGAATCCAATCCTGAAACCAAATAATTCCACTCCAGTAACCAATTCTTTTACTACTCAATATGGAGTACAAACGCAGACGACTATCATAGGTAATTTCTCTGTAGCAGGTGCGGATAATGGATTCCTTCTATCCGCTGGACAAGCATCACTATTAAGCGCCCAAGCAACGATTTTTACATCCACGGCCACTAAGTGTACATCAACGCATTTCAGCTCATATAACACTGTACCAAACTATGCTTCAGGGTGGATGGATTCTACGTGGAACGATACCACAACAGTCTGGTCATCCCTCGGAACAATACTAATGGCGCCTGCGTGGACGGGGCAGATTGTAGTTAGGAGGGTTGCATAATGATATATGCTAAATTCGTCGATTCAGTAGACTCCACCGGAGCCAGATTCACCGGAATACAACTCGCACCTGATGCCAGTGACCCATCATTTACTGCCTACGATGTGCCAGATACAGGCTGGTTTGTTCTGGATGCGAACTATGTGATAGGGACTCGTGACCCTGCGAGTGTAGTTGCTCCGCCGCAACCCAATCCAGCGATAGCTTTAATAGACGCGCAGCTTCAAGCATTGGACATTAAGCGTATCCGACCAACTGCTGAGGGTGATACAGCTTATCTGGCTACACTTAATCAGCAAGCAGTAGATTTGAGAGCGCAACGGGCGGCGTTGCCACTGACAATATAATTCATGTTTGTAAGCACACACTATTGACAATGTTGAGCAACTGTGCTATAATTCGCACTCAGACAGGGAGAACGTACAAGTGTCCAAGGAATACGAGTTCAGACTCACACAAGCAGAGCGAGCAAGTTCCACGCACATCAAGTACCAAGCTCACTTTGAATACCTGCTCAAGCGAGAACGTGCGAAGAACGACATCCCGATTTCGGAAGACAAGACCAACTTGACTCGTGGTCGCATAAGTCTGGCAAAAGAATTGATTGGCCTCGGCACCAAACCAAAGCCAGAGGACGATGAGGAACAGGATTGATGGCATGTAGCTCAGTTGGTAGAGCAGCGCCCTGTTAAGGCGACGGTCTCTGGTTCGAGCCCAGACTAGCCAGCCAGTAACGTGTATAGAAAAGCAGGAATTCTGTGCACGATTATAGAACGTGTAAAGAGCATTATCCTGAATGATTGTTGGCCGACACCACGGCTTGGCGCGTCGCCACTAGCAGCAGTCATTGAGGATAAGCGGAAGCTCCGAGTGTTAATCTACCCACTCTGAGGTACCCGAAAGGGTAAGCGGCCACACCGAGAAACAGAAGTGGTGCAACGAGCAGCAGAGAGTGCTGTGGTTTTGTCAATTAAGATTCATGCTGATTGTCACCAGTCAGCATCTATGTTAAAGCGCCGGACAGAGATGCCCGGCAAGATGTAAACAACGACTAAATGCCGTTTGTCAAGGAGCAGTAAATGCCAAAAGCAAAAGATGCGCCAGCAGTGGGAGATGTAGCAGACGTAGTAGTAGAGCAAACGCCAGAGGAAGCCAAAGCAGCACAACTTGAAGGATTCGTGGAAGCCGACACATCGACAGCCACCCCAGCCAAGACAGAGAAATCTGCCGAGGAAATCGCTCAGGAAGATGCAGCCGCAACCAAGGCAGCAGAAGAAGCACGAGTAGCACAAGAGGCAGAGGCAGCCGCAGCAGCGCAAGCTGAAGCAGACAAGCCAGTGATTGCCGGATACACCGCAGCCCAGTTGACAGCGGCACTCGACAAAGCCAAGCAGTATGATGGCCTGAAGAGCTCGCTCGACAAGGTAAACGGAAAGTTCGGTAGCATTGAGCAGCGTCTCGCGCAGATGTCCGAAGCAAAGCCTGCAAACGTCCAGTTGACTGATGAGGATGTTGCAGACCTGAAGGAAGAGTATGGCCCTGAGCTGGCCGGTGCGTTGTTGAAGACGCTCAACAAGTTCGGAGCCAAAATTGGTGGTGCGGTCAAAGAAGAAAAATCTGGACAAGCGACACCTGAAGATGCACAAGCCAAAATCGAAGCAGCCGTGAAAGCTGCCAAGGCAGAGGTGGACGCAGAGCTTGCATCCAGCAAGCAGGAACTCGAACTCAGACTCTTGACGCGCGAACACAAGGACTGGAAATCTCTTGTGCAAGGCGAGCCGCTGAAGAACGCGGACGGCACAGTGCAGGTAGATAGCAAGGGCAGACCAATCATGGGTGCCAAGCCAGAATTCACAGCATGGGTGAAGACATTACCCGAGGCTGACCAGAAGAAGCTTGAGACTGCATGGGATGCTGATTACCTTTCTGAAACGCTCACGAATTACAAGAAGCACATTGCAACACAAAAGGCAGCAGCGGATGCATCGGCAGCGGCAGCGAAACACAAAGCAACACCAGCACGAGTATCGGCAGCGGTAACATCGCGTGGCGTGCCCGGCTCGGTGGCAGGTAAGAGCGCACTGGATGAGCAGAAGGAAGGCTACGCCAGCGCATAGGAAATCACACTTCCTCGATAATTACAATAATAAAGGAATAAAATCATGGCCTTGCAAAATTACAACACCCAACCGGGTCGTATCAACAAACTGCTTGGGCAGATTCTTGCTCACGCTGAGCCGATGGAAATCACCGGCAACGTCGGTGTCCAAAAGGACGTTCCGAAGAACAAAGGCGACACGGTCATCTTCCGTCGTTGGCTGCCTGTTGGCGCACCCAATGCAAACGTGTTCTTCCCCACCACAACTGCGGTTGACCGTGGCAATGCGCTGGCACAAAGCTACATCGCATCTGAAGGTGTGACTCCCAACGCCCTGACCATCACGGCTCAGGACTATCCTGTCACCCTGCAGCAACTCATCATCATCTTCGGTTTCTCCGACAAGATGGCTGACCAATACGAGGACGACATCCCAACCGAATACAAATTGCAGACTGGCCAACAACTCGGTCTGGCTCGCGAGATGATTCGCTTCGGTGCCATCAAGGCATCGACTAACCAGTTCTACGGTGGCACCGGCACAACCCGCGCTACCGTCAATGGCAAAATCACTCTGCCTTTGCTGCGTAAGGTTGCCAAGTATCTGCTTGCACACCACGCAAAACAGGTTACCAAAATCCTGAAGCCCGGTGTAGAGTACGGTACCGTTGCTGTTCAGCAAGCATTCATGGTGTACGCAAACACCGACCTGAACCAAGACTTCTACGACTTGCCCAAGTTCAAGGATGCGGTTGACTACGCTCAAGGCGCAGCTCGCATCACTGGCGAAATCGGTGCAGTCGAAGGTTTCCGCATGGTTACCTCGCCCGACCTGCCAGCAATTCTGGACGGTGGTGCGGCTGTTGGTTCTACCGGCTTGGCATCCAACCTCGGCACCAGCATCGACGTGTATCAAGTCGTTGTGTGCGGCCAAGATGCATGGGGTCAAATCCAGATGAAGAACGGCTCCGGCGTATCCGGTACCAGCGCAAGCGTGCTGATGCCCGACCAAGAAGACAAAAATGACCCAGCTGGTCAACGCGGTTACGTTACGGCCAAAAACTGGTTTAACGCACTGGTCACCAACTCCGATTGGGTTGCAATCGTCAACGTGGGCACCACTGCCTAATAACCCAAGGGCCGGCTGATAGCTGGCCCTATTCAGGAGAAACATTATGCCAAGTATTCAAAATAACGTAGAACGCCGTCTCGACGCATTCCACGCACCGTACCAGCGCAAGTCTCTGGAAACGCTGTTCGGCCCAACACTGGATGGTTCGGTATCGCAGAACCTCGTCAGTGGTGGACTTGCCATCCACGGTTCTACTTCAGGACTTGCCAAGACTACCTATAACATCTACTCCGTCGTTGACGGCGTACTGGTGTACACCGCTGCGGCAGATATGCCTGTCCTCACTGGCTTCAACGTAGGTGCCGGAAAGTTCGGTGTCTGCCTGTTCGTTGTTGACCAGTTCGGTACCGTGTCCACGCTGTACAGCGATGGAACTGCTGCGGCAATCGGCAACATCGTGTTCCCAGTTGTGCCTACAGGAAAGGCGTGCATCGGATTTATTCTGGTGACATATGCTTCTGCCTTTACAGGAAACGCCATTCCGTTGGACACCGCCACAACCGTTTATGTCAACGTCACTGGCGACTTCAACCCGGGCCTCATCGGCGCGCTGTAACCTCAACCAATCAGTAATTCAGGAGAAACAAAATGGAATCAAAACTTCAAGACGTAGCAGGTATCACGATGGGGCTGGGAAATACTTTGCTGAGCGCCATCTCTGGTGCTGCCACCACAACATTCACCGCAGCCGCAGTTCCTTATGCAATCAATGGTAAGGCTGGCACCACAACCGTCCAGACAACCGCGGCATTCCCTGCTACGGATATTCAAACTGGCGTTGCCTATGCTGGTCTGCAAAAAGCCAACACCGGTACCGTTGTGCTGGTCGGTGTGCAGTTGGGCGCAACAGTTTACGTGGCCGCGCAAGGCTCCGTGGAAAGCTTGGATGCGGGTGGTAACTTCATCAATGTTCCAAAATTCCCGTCGGTCCCGGACAACTTCTGCCCGTTGGGGTACTTGGTCATCAAGGCTGGTGCGACATTCGTTGCGGCTACCTTCGTTCCCGGAACAACCAACTGGAACACAACCGGCATCACCATCGCCGTGCAGAACATCGTCGCTCTTCCTGATAGACCGCAGGTAGCTTAATGAGTTCCCGCTCTGCTAACGCATCGGGCATGCAGCAGACAAGGCCCATCAAGAGGTACACTGCTAGTCTATGCGGGGGCTTCGGTTCCCGCATTTTTTTCACAGTCTAGGAGAAACACCATGGCAGGAAATGTAAGTCGTAAAAAAGTAGCATCGGTCATCAAGAACAGCACTCACACAGATGACGTTGCAGAGCGCGACGTAACAACGTCCAAGACAGCTTCGCTTGACCATCTGGTTGGCGCATCTGACCTGCAGCTTGAAACAGCCGAAAGCGTTGTGCTGGCAAGTGATGCAGATACAGACGTAGCGTATCTCGCTGAACTCAAGTTCAACGAAGAGCCTGTCGAGATAACAATTGCAGAAGACTCAAGCGAGTTCCCTATCGACCCGGTTGCTCTTTCAAACAACGGCAAGCAGATATACGTGAAGCGCGGTGAAGCAACCCGCATCCCACGCAAGTTCGTGGAATGCCTGTGCAACCCTGTGATGCGCGTCCGCACCAAGCAAGTCAAGAACAACATGGGAGAGGATGCCACCGTACTGGAGCGCACGCGCTCACTGCAGTTCCCATTCCAGCTCAACGAGGTAAACGGCGCAACGCCAAAGACTCGTGCTTGGCTTCGCTCACTTCTGACTCGGGAGTAACCCATGGTGGCCGCAACAGTCGGCCCCATGAACTTTCTGGCTCTGGCGCAACGCTTGCAGTCAGAATCAGGAACGTCTGGGGCACCACAAACCACGGTACTCAATGCAACTGGTGAGTGGCTTCGCCTGTGCAACTGGGTTGCCAACGCATACACCGACCTGCAGAACAAGCGTCAGGACTGGCTGTGGATGGAGCATGATGTAGAGTTCGACACCATCTCCGGGCAGCAAGTGTATCCTCCAGCATCAACGGTATTCACTACGCCGGCTGGCACCGGTCTCCCAGACTTCAAGAAGTGGGAGCTATCTACCTCGTCTGGTGAGAATTCGTTCCGCCTGTGGCTCAAGTCTGCTGGTAATCACAATGAGACATTCCTATCATCGGGATTGTCGTATCCAGAATTTCGCGATTACTACCAGTACGGTGCCAAGCGCGACACACTGGCTCGCCCAATATCTATTGTAGTTGACCCGGCCAAGAGCATTCAGCTCGGACTTACCCCAAACGATGTGTACACCGTTGTCGGGAAATACTTTAGCGCCCCAAAGCTACTTGCTACTGATGCAGACGTTCCAGACTTCCCTGATTGCTACCACATGCTGATTGTCTGGATGGCTCTGGAGCAATACGGTATCTACCAGTCCTCACCAGAGGTCATAGCTCGCGCGCAATCCAATGGCAAGCCATTGCTGCAAAGTTTGGAAGATGAGCAGATGGAAGAAATCGGGTGGGCTGACCCACTGGTGGACTAGCATGTTCAGCAAAAAAGCTCTGCAACTCAAAACCCCAACCGTTCGATACGACACAGTCAACATGCAGGGCGGAATGGATGAGGTCACTCCAATCCTGCAACTTCCTTCCGGAATGGTTAGAGACTCGCTGAATTTTGAGTGCTCAATCCTCGGCGGGTACTCGCGCATTCAGGGATATGAGCGCTATGATGGGCACGCAAAACCATCTAACGCGGTGTTCAGTGATATCTACATCAGCTCATTCGTCAATGTTCCTGCGGTTGGAGATACCATATCTTGCGCAACAGCAACAGCAGTTGTTCTGGCTGTTGGTAGTAATTATTTGGTGGTCACAGAAGTCACAAGCGCATTCGTTCTGGGCGAGACTATCAAGGTTGGCGCAACCATAATTGGAACATACGTTGCTCCGTCCGGAACAATCTCGTCATACAACAACGCATATTACGTTTCTCTAGCTGCTAATCAGGCGCGCACTCATATCAGTGCAGTCCCGGGCTCTGGGCCAGTGCGTGGCGTGTTCGTATATGGCGACAAGGTATATGCGTTCAGGGACAACGTCGGAGCAACATCATGCCTGCTGTATGTTGAGAGCGCGACAGGGTGGACGCAGATTCCATTCTTCTATGAAGTGCAATTCACGGCTGGAACAACTGCCCCAGTTGAGGGAAATACACTCACTCAGGGTGGCGTCACCGCAACTATCAAGCGAGTTGTTCAGCAGAGTGGTGACTGGGCCGGAAGCTCAGTTGGCAAGTTCATCGTTACCGCCCCTGCCGGCGGGAACTTCGCAGCTGGTGCAGCAACTGCTCCCGGCTCTACGATGACGCTATCTGGCATACAGACTGCCATCACATTCACTGCCGGTGGGTTATTCGAAACACAAGCAGGAAACTTCTCTGGCCAGTCCAATACATTCCGAATGTATGGTTGCGACGGAGTGAATAGATGCTGGGAGTTCGATGGCACAACACTCGTTCCGATTGACACAGGCTTCACACCAGACGCACCAAACCACATCACCATCCACAAGAACTTCCTGTTCGTTGCTGTGCTGGCATCTCTTGGATACTCTGCCCCGGGTCTTCCGTACAACTGGACAGCACTTGCTGGGGCTGGCGTCGAGGCAGTCGGTGACAACATCACTGACTTCGTTGAATTGCCGGGCGCGCAAACAACGGCGGCCATGGCAGTATGGACGAGAAGCACCACGTTCATTCTGTACGGAACAGGACAGTCTTCGTGGAACCTCGTGCCACTCAACACAGGTTGCGGAGGACTCCCATACACTGCGCAGAACATGGCACATACCTACGTGTTCGATGACCGTGGCGTAATTGATATGCAGGAGACGCTGAACTACGGCAACTTCGACATAGACACAATCACGTATCGCGTGAACAACTTTGTGGCCAACAAGCGCACGAAGGTCATAGGCTCATCCCTCAATCGACACAAGAGCCAGTACAGGCTGTTCTGCAGCGATGGATATGCCCTGTATATCACCAACCTGCATGGACAGTATGCGTGGATGAACATTGCGTCTGGAGCCATGCCGGTGCTTTTTCCTGACGTGGTGAACGTGATTACCGAGGCCAAGATTTCTACCGGTGACGAGGTAACGTATTTCGGAGCAACCAACGGGTTCGTGTACCAACTCGACATCGGCACATCATTTGATGGTCAGGACATCCAGTATCACCTGACATTCGGATTCAACCCGGTTGGAAACCCCGAGATATTGAAGCAGTTCATGCGAGCTGACATCGACACAAGTGGCAACTCATATTTTGAATATGACTTCGGGTATACGCTCGGATTCAATCAGTCCAAGTATCTCCAACCAAACTATGCGACATATCAGAATGATGTGAGTGTACCGGTGTGGGATGCTTTCGTCTGGGACAACTTTACATGGGACGGCGTTAACCCGGGTCCGCAATCATGCGAGATGAAGGGCACCGCTGATGGGTATGCCATAAAAATCAAGGGCTCGTCAGCGCTGTTCAATGCGTTCAACGTCAATACTGCCACAATCAGCTACATTCCACGCAGAGGCAAGCGATAAGTGAGCACTTGCTATTTTGTGCTACCTGTGCTATAATATCAATTCGAATCGGAACCCCATACAATGGCAACATACACAGACATGCCGGTGCCCGCACCAACCACCACGACCCCGCCATCCGCGCCGAACTCTTCAGCACGATTGCAGGTGCCCGCACCAACCACCACGACCCCGCCATCCGCGCTGAACTCTTCAGCACCATTGCCATGGGAGAAACAGACTACGACTCCAGCACCACCAGCAGCGGCCACTGTTGCGCCTGCTGCCACAGCTGCTCCGGGAGTTGCTACGGCTGCTCAGGTAGACCCGAATGCACTGAGCAATCAGGTTGCCAAGGTATCAGACCCAAACTCTGAAATATCTCAGCGCGCCACAGCGATTGCCAATGAACAGAGCAACGATAAGGGATTGTTGAATTCCAGTATGGCCGTTGGGGCTGCGCGCAACGCCGTACTGCAGTCTGCCATACCTATCGCTCAGGGCGACGTGGCGGCTCAGGAACAGAATGCGCAGGCGGCCACCGGTGTAAGCCAAAGCAACGCCACAAACACGCAGCAAACAAACCTGCAGAATGCGCAGCAAACCAATGCGATTAACACCGTCAATGCCGGTGCGCAGAATACGCAGATTATGGCTGGGCTCGACCAAGCAAACAAGATTCAGTTGGCCGGCATAAACACGCAGTACCAGAGCTTCCTGAACAGTAGCGGAACAGCAAGCAGCCTGTACAACAGCACGATGACACAGATTGGTCAGATTCAGAACAATCCTAATCTCGATGCTGCGCACAAGACGGACGCCATCAACCAGTTGACCGCATTGCTGCAAAGCGGTCTGTCCAACATGAGCGCCATCAGCGGACTGAATCTTTCTGCTGGACTTGACTTTAGCAACTTGCAGCATGCAGCGACTGCAACTCCGGCAGCAACAGCGGCTGATGCAGCAGCAAAAGCAAAGGCAGAGGCTGATGCGCAGGCTGCCAATAGTAACCCAGGCAACTAATGTTCTTAGTTTCCAGAACTTTTGACGAGGCATTGATTTATGATTGCATCGTTGCATCTTGGAAACACGTAAGCGATGATGGAAGTCCGCGAGCTGATTTATATTTTCCAGACATCGGTCAACACAACTACTGGCTGACGGTTCACCTGCATGGTGAATTCCTCGGAATATTTTTAGCATCACCGCATGGTACAGCATGCAAAGAGGTACATGCGGCACTACTGCCGAATGCGCGCGGTTACGCGGTAGGAGCTGCCAAGCAGGCAATCAAGTGGATGTTCAATAATACAGAATGTGCTCGACTGATTGCATGGATTCCAGCATACAACAGACTCGCAGTAAACATGGCAAGGAAATCAGGAATGACAGTTTGCGGAGTAAACAACAAGAGCTTTTTAAAAGACGGTGCACTGCATGACGAGGTTCTGCTGGGCATATCAAAGGGGGAATCATGCCAGTAGCACTAGCTGCCGTATCTATTTATGAGGGTGTGGCTGCATATACTGCTGCAACTACCATTTTTGCAACCGTGGCAGCAGGTGCCATGATTGCTGGTGGTGCCATGACTATAGTAGGTGCCGCTACCGGAAACAAGAATCTTCAGAATGATGGCATGCTTGTTTCTGCTGCCGGGGGGCTTGGTTCAATGGCTGCAAAATCTATGGCAGCCAGCAGCGCAAGTTCTTCTGCCTCGGCATCAGATGCAGCAAATGCAACCAATCCATCTGCTGTAGCCAGCACGCCATCTGGTCCAGTTGACGCAGCCGGAAACTCTCTCAGTGTGAGCGGTGCTCCGGTAGCGCCAGTAGCTCCAGCTGCACCGGCAGTGACATCTGCCGCACCAGCAGCAGCGGGGGCACCAGCAGCTGCTGGTCTGGACGCAACAACCGCAGCGAAACTTGATGCCATCAGTCAGTCACAGCAAGCCTTGCAAAAGTACAGCATGGTAACTGGCGCGCTGCAGGGAGCGGGAACCGCATACTCTGGGTGGGCAAACCAGCAATCTCAGAAAGAGATAGCCGCCCAGCAACAAAGATTCCAGCAGGGTCTTGCTGACCGAGCAAACTCAATTGGACAGGTTGGCATTGCTCCCGCAAACCTGCTGTCGGTTGGTGCCGCCGGTAATCTTGTCGCCACTCCAACAGTATCAAGTCCACTTGTTGCGCCAGTAGTTGCGCCAGCGGTCCCGCAGCCACAAGCACCACTCACAGTATAAGGTGAAGAATATGCAAGCACAACAACCAGCACAGGCATCTGGCTCACTCACAGTAAGCTCTCAAGCACTCGAAGCTGCTATGCTAAAGAAGTTGCAGCCAAACGACAAGTCCATCTTGTTGCGCGTATTTACGGCTGGAATGAAAATTCTTTTCTCACCACAAACTCATCAGCAGATGCTGCAGGAATTCGAGCAGCAGATGCAGAAAGGCGTGGACGTTGGGCAGCTCATCGGTACAGACATTACGCACATCATGGTTCTGCTGTTCAATGAGAGCAAGGGTTCTATGCCAAAAGGCGTTCTGGTTCCGGTAGGTACGCTGCTCATCGCCAAGGCGTGTGAGTTTCTGAACGAGGAACACATTGCACCGGTAACAGACCAAAATTTCAGTGATGCAGTACACGTCATGACATCTGCCGTGATGGCAAAATTTGATGCTGGCTTTGCGGCGAAGGTTGGTGCACAACAAACGCCCGTACAGAATTCCCAGCCTGCGTCTCCATCACCTGCTCCACAACAAGCGCCAAGTGCGCTGCAACAAGGAGGTATGTAACATGCCCGGTCTATTAGGTGCTCTCGTTGCCGGCGGTGTTGCTGGTGGCGCAGAAGCAGTAAACAAAAATGTAGCAACACAGAACCAGCAAACTATTGATGAGAATGTTGCAGCGCAGCGTGCTGGCGTAGAGGATATGTACTCTCAGGCAAAAGAAATGCGCGGATATGCCATGGCTGGACGGTATCGCGACCAAGTCATCAGGCCAGCTCTGGAGCAGGGCGTGCCAGTAGAATTGGCGCGTCAGGGCCTATATGATGGAACACCCACTCCAGAAGATATTGCTGCCGGAAGAAAACAAGCAAAGCCTGCAGACATTGCGGCAGCACAATCAATCGCTCTTACAAAGGCTGGTGTAAACCCGGAAATAGCCGCCAAGTCTGGTTATGACATTGTCAGTGCCGCAGACAAAAATGCAGCAATGCTTGAGGCTTGGACTGGTCGTGGTACACAGGCCGCGCTCATCAACGCTGGAGCTAGAAATTATGCTACTGACACCATGTCCGCAAAAGACATTGCCATCGCCAATGCAAAATATGCCAACATGCCGGCTTCTCAAGCAAACATTGCACTACGCAGCGCAAACTTTATTTTGCTGCCAGCAGCAGAGCAAGCGGCTATCCAATCAAGGGCTGCTGCTGCCCCCGTATCAGTCAGTGCTCCGGGCGCGCTCAGCACAGGGGTAGCACCCGGAACCCCGTCGTCCGCTGGAGCACCACCCGAAAATGTAGATGCATTATTTCCTCCAAAGTAGAAATTGACTTTTTATAAAATTTGTGTTATTGTATAAAATTTATTTTGGGGTCTGCCATGAACAAAAATTGTATAGATGATGCAATCCAAATTTTCCGCAATTTAAAAGATACTCGTCGTCGCGAGTTTGTAGAAATAGTAAGACATAGCGAGCCACAGATGCTGAGAGAATCTGCCAAATTGGATAAGTATATTGGCCATTGTGATTTTGCCATTTATACCCTGTTAACAGAAAAGGAAAACCAAGAGCGCGCTGCCAATTGTTTCGCATACTTAACTAATATTCAGCAGCGTGTTGGGTTCGATGAAGGTAAGAAATATGCAAAGCAATATGGCGGATAATTTACATGGTTATCCCCAACTACAATAATAACCTTGGTAACCATAAATGGCCAACAGTGACATCGTCAGCACCGCGCTCGACAGAGGGTACTCTATTGATGAGGTTGCCAACAAGTTAGCGGCAACGCATGGTATTGACCCAGTAGAGGTCCGCGCTCGCGGATACGACAGCTCGGAAATCCTCGGAAAACTCGGGTATCAGGTTCCACCAGCAGTTCCAATGGGTGGAGTCAACATTCAAACATCTGACCAACCTGACACCGCACAACAGTCTGGTGCAGAATCTCGCGTGCTCTCGCATGATGTTTATGCCACACACCCAGACACGCGCGGCCTAAACTTTGATGACAAGGGTAACCCAATTACCCCGGGCATGAACACGACTGTCGATAGGCAGATAGCAGCACTGTCAGGAAACACGCAAACAGTTGACAATGACACAGCTATCGCTCAGCGTTTGGCCAGCAATCCACAGGCAGCATCTCCAACAAAAGCAAACGCCGCACTAATCCCGGGTTCCAATGAGAGTCAGGATAGTATCGCTGCGGATGCAGCTGTTGCAGTCAAGAACGCATCAACCCCACCTCCGGCGTTACCTCCAGTAGACATTGATACGCCAGCTGTAAAAGCGCAGTCAATGATGAAATCTGCTGCAGCTACTATTGCTGCGAGCGGCCAGAACCCATTCACTATGGCTGGTGTACCAGATGATGCAGCTGGTGTCATGAACCAGTTCACAATGAAGGCAATCGATAGTGCTACTGACGGTTTGGCACAAAATCACATTCAAGACTTTGGTTCTTCCAACACTGAGCCAAAGACCACCACACAACAGATAGCTGCTGGACTTGGTAACTTGGCGGGGTTCATACTGAGCCCAACAACGATTGCATCTGTTGGATTGCCAGCATCAATCAGCGCGTTCTCACGCATGGTTGGAGACCCGGCACTTGTAGACATCGCTAAAATAGTTTCATCCCAGTCTGTAGGATTGGGTCTGGCCACCACCGCGCAGTCCATGGGTCAGGCCGTCGATAATCCAGACGATGCCAAGCAGATACTTACCAGTGCCGCAGAAAGTGGTGCAGGAATGGGTGCAATATTTGGGGCGGTATCACGAATATTGCCTGCAAACACGTTGCCACAATTCCTTGGGCGTGTGGTTGGAAATAACGTAGCGCTCAACATGCTGAATGGTACCAGCCCAACTGATAACCGTCCGCTGTCAGACAAGATATTCGACTTCGGTTTAAACACTCTGTTCTCCATTCATGGAGCTGGAGGCATGTCTATTGGCGAGACAGTCGGCAAGGATATGTACGGAAACACGCAACAGGCAAAATGGGACACTGGTCGAGCAGCCATTCAAGCGCTCAATCCAGATTTTGCTCAAATGCGCCAGAACGCTCAGGAAGCGATTGCGGCAGCTCCAGACGTAGATACGGCTATCAAGGTAGCTACCGACGCAGTGCAGGCCCACTCAGCAGCGCTGGGTACCGAAAGAACGGTCGCCCAGATACTGGCTGACTTCCAGAAGAACAAACCATTACAGGGGATAGATAATGGGACAACAGACAATGGAGATGTGGGTCCCGGAGGAATTCAGCCAAGCGTACCGGGCGGGGATAATAACGCAGCGGGAGTTCTACCTGCTGATGTTCGCGCACCAAACGGAGCCGGCGTGGGAGAGGCCATCGACAACGCTGGAGGTGGCGCTACTGGTGGAGAGGGTCAGCCTCTGGCTGGCGAAGGAACCGCACTGGATACCGCCGGCGTACATGCTGCTGGAGCAGGAGTACGAGCCGGAGAGGAAACCGCATTAGAAAACCTATACGGTGGAACACATAAAGACGGAACAAAGTTTGGTGTGTCATACCGAACACAGAAACTTGCAGATGGTAGATTCGCTCTTGTGCGCGATATGGTTGACGCAGACGGTGAGAATACTCAACACCTTGGCTCGGATGGAATGTGGCATAAAGGCGAGCCATCCAAGCTTGTCATGGTGGCCGGTGGTGGGGTGAAGGTTAACAATAATGCCGATTCATTCCCAGATGAGGAATCGGCCCTGAGCGCAGGCAAGGATGATGCCGATTCCATGTCTGCTGTTAATCATAATGACTGGTTAAAAAGTCAGGCAGAGGCACCGACAACTGAGCAGAGGGATTCTGCTGGACGGGATGCTCTATATGACCGTGCTGTGAATGCAGCAACAAGGTCTGGCTACGCATCTGCATCACTCGTGCAGCGCAACACCGGCATGATACCGATAGCCCGTGCAAACCGCATCCTCGGCCAGATGATTGACAATGGCGTTATCAGCCCAGAGAAGAACTCGGCTACAGGGTTCCATGACGTTTTAGCGCGCGATGAAGCGCCTGAAGGCGCTTCTAATGAAGGCGGCGGAGAGGAAACAATATACGCACCACAGAAGATTGGACTGCTCCCAAAATGGGTGAGCGAAGACGGGTATAAGACACGTACTGGAGAGGTTCCAGAGATAGTGGGTACTCACTTCTCCAAGACAAAGCGCGAGTCTCTGAACGGCAGCATGTATGGCACCGGTCTCGAGGGACCCGAAGCTGCGCGCTTGCTGTTTGCTGAAGACCTTCGCTTGGGCCGCAGGATTCATTTCTACGTGGACGAAGGAAACGGCGTGCATCCTGAAGCTGGTGTCGGCAACGCACGCCACGATGTCAAGCTGAACAACCTGTATGACGCAGCCAAAGACCCGCTGAAACTTCGGGAGCCCGGATTCCAGACAGAGGAAAAATCAAACGCATTCGAAAGCGCTGTGCTCGACCATGGATTCGACGGCTACTATGCTAAGGGGGTATTCGGCAAGCAGGGTGCCGCGGTGCTGCTCGGAGACGACACCAAAGATGTGCGGCCAGAGCTACCAGAGAGCGGCATCCAGAAATCCGTATCAGCTAAGCTGACAGACAGGAACATTGCATACCAGACTCGTACCAGAAAGTTCAAATTGTGGTCTGATAATCTGCCAGTTAAGAAACTTGGATTCAATGACTTTAAGGATGGAGAGGGCGTGGTTGTTGAGGCAATCCATGGCACTACTGGAGACTTCGCAAAATTTGATATGAGCAAGCCAACCCCAGAAAATGATATGGGAGCTGGGATATATGCAACCAATAACAAGAAAGATGTAAGTTCCAATTATGCTGGAGAGGGCCCAGATTTAACCAACAAAATTGAGGCCATTGCATCTCAGATAGCAGATGAAAAAGGTGGAAAATATACCGACAAAAAAATACTGTCTGCGGCCAAAAAACAACTTGGAGTAAAAAACCAAGGTGTGGCAATGCCAGTATTTATTAGATTCAGAGACCCGCTGGTGTTGGGCGGCAAACACGAGACAAAGTTCGATTACAGCGAGCCTTATGACGAAACAACTGAAGAGTATGGTGATGCCACTGGCAGCCTAGTCCGATTCTTGGATACACTACGCGAAACCGCAAATGGATTCGAGCGCGGAAGCGCAGACCACCTGATTGACAGAATATATTCTCATGCATATGAAAATGAAGGCATTACGGCACGAGAAATTTTCGACATTGAAAAAAACGATGGGGGAAAACTTTGGGATGTATACGACGATAAGGGTCGCCTGTCATCTCGCGAGGTTTTGCGCAAGGCATTTGAACGGTATGGGTACGATGGAATTATTGATACCACTGTAAACCAAAAGTTTGGAACCGAACGCGAGAGCGGCGTATCTATGGCCGGTATGGATGAAAAAACGGTTCATTTTATTGCATTCAGCCCAGACCAAATAAAGTCATCGATTGGTAATAATGGTGAATTCGACTCCGCCAATCCAGACATCACCAAGAGCAAAGGTGAGCACTCACTATCACCAATCTCCAAAGAAGACGCGCTATCTTCCATGACACCCGGCATGCGAAAATCTGCCGAGCAGATGATGGCACGCGCCGAGCAAGGAAAGCGCGGCGGTCTGGTATTCGGCACTGAGGATGAGAACCTGCAGCGTGCTGCCGAGATGATGGCGAAGAAAAATGGTACTTCAGCAGATGCTGAAAGAGCCAAATTGGATGAAGTGATGCAGAACTCTAAGTCTGTTCACGCACAAACCGACACTCCAGAATTCAAGAAGTGGTTTGGAGACAGCAAGGTGGTGGATGCCGATGGCAAGCCACTTGTGGTTTATCACGGAACGGGAAATGATTTTTCAGTATTTGAAGAAAAATCATATAGAGCTCCGGGTGAGCGCGGTTTCTTCTTTTCTGCGGACCCAGAGATAGCCTCAAGGTATGCAGGGTTTGACCCTGAAGAAAACTTCCATTCTCAAGAAATCGGAAATGTCGTACCTGCGTATCTGTCGATAAAAAATCCTCTCATTGTTGATTTCAATGGCGGGAAAGAGGGTCGCTCCCAAGCAACAAAGAAAGCAATAGAGCGCGGCCACGATGGCATGATATTGCGCAACCATTACGACGCTGGAGGCGTACAAGACCAGTATGTCGCATTCGACCCAACCCAAATAAAATCCGCCACCGGCAACCGTGGCACATTCGACCCAAAGAATCCAAGCATCATCTTCTCCAAGAGCGACACGGACCGAGACGAACAAGTACACCGCCTGCAGGACAAGAACGACTACTCGCGCGACGAAGCGCTGCAGGATTACTTTGACGGCAAGCGTGTGGACGAAAAAGGAAACGACTTCGATGCACCGTATTACAGCCGTGGCCAGAAGGTAAACGGGTTCTATCACCCAGACCTCGGTACCAGCTTCATCAACACCGACAACGTGTCCAAGGAAGACGTGCCCGGAGTTGTGCTCCATGAAATTTCTCACATGGCCAACAACGACAAACTCAACTCTGAGGTGATGCACCGCCTGAATGTAGCAGAGGCTATCCAGCGCGGCTGGCTCGGCCCACAGAAGAGCTATGAGGCAGACGAGACTGAGCAGGCCAACATGCTGGACAAAGCTGCACACGATGCAGGATACAACAGCGTGGACGACCTATACGAAAAAGACCCTGACAAGTTCACGCAACTCGCTGAGCAGTTCCGCGAAGAGCATCCGATGATGTCCAAGTCTGGCTCCGCACCAGTGTGGTATAGCCAACTCTCAAAAGCAATCGACGCTGCCCCTGACAAGATGTTCGGCAAGGGCAAGATGACTGCTGACTGGCTCGCTGCGAATGCTGCAAAGCTCGGCGTGAAGAAAGCTGAGATGGATGCCATCGGTATCGACGACTGGCTGAAGCTGCAACCCAAGGTATCCAAGGATGATGTGAAGAACTTCATCGCGCAGAATGGGGTGCAGGTTAAGGATGTTGAGCTTGGCGATGTCGCCTCGAAAGAATGGGATAAGTTAAGCGAAAGATACGATGCGCTTTCTCAAGAGCTTAATGACTTTGAGGGATACCCGGTTGGTTCAAAGGCGCGAGATAGGCTTCTTCAAGAGCGCGAAATTGTATCTCATCTCATGGATACAACGCCTGCTGTTGGCGACCCGAAATTCGCATCCTACCAACTCCCCGGTGGGGAGAACTACAAAGAGTTGCTGCTGACGTTGCCGGAGAGAGAGCCACGTAACCTGAACGACATCGCGCAAGAGATGTATGGTAAACGATTCTCAGATTTAGGCGATGACGATGCGAATGCAGTGACCCGCGCTGAACGTGAGCAAAAGAAAGCAGAGAACTTTCGCTCATCCCACTTCGACCAGCCCAACATCCTCGCCCACGTCCGCTTCAACGAGCGCACCGATGCTTCGGGGGCGAAGGTATTGTTCTTGGAAGAGTTGCAATCTGACTGGGGGCAGAAGGGGAAGAAGCAGGGCTTTGGTTCCGACACTTCCGAACTGGTCAAAACACAAGATGCTTACACAAAATCGCTTGTTGAAAAATACGGTACTGAAGCGTGGCGAACACATGCCGATACCCTTGAGAAAGCCTACTGGGATGAACTCTCGCAGAAAATTCGCGCAGGCGAAGGCGGCGTACCCTCCGCCCCTTTCGTCACCGACACAAAAGCATGGACTGCGCTCGCCCTGAAACGGATGATACGCTACGCCGCAGAAAACGGCTTCGACAAGATAGCGTGGACAACTGGTGAGCAGCAGGCAGACCGTTATGACTTGAGCAAGCAGATTGATGAACTCATTGTATTCAAGAACGACGACGGAACATTCAACTTGCAAGCCACAATGCCGGGCGGCGGAAACCGTGATATTGGGAGAAACATTTTATCGGATAAACTCGAAGACTATGTTGGTAAAGACCTAGCCAAAACCATCGCGGGGCAAGAAACAAAATCTGACGTGTACAACGCTGACCAGTTGCGCGTTGGCGGCGAAGGCATGAAAGGCTACTACGACCAGATAGTTCCGCAGGTGGCCAATGACGTGCTGAAGAAGCTGGGCGGCGGAAAGGTTGAGGATGTCGGAATTCCAGACCCAGATGTATCAAAGTTTAGCGTGGTCTTGCCAAGCGGTAAGGTTATTAAAGAAACTGATGCACTAAGCAATGCAGAGGGTCTGGCAGATAAATATGAGGGAGCAGTGGTTCGAAGAAACGAACCAAATACTAAACAACAAGGCTTCACCATCACCCCAGAACTACGCGCCAAGGTAATTAACGAAGGCATGCCACTTTTCAGCAAGAACGCAGAAGCGCAAGGTGGTGACATCTACGCTCGTGTCCGCGCGCGCATGGCTGCATCAGGAGTCACTGGAGATGCAAGGGAAGCCACGAGCTATCTGGTTGAAGAAGCCATGTCCATGGGACAGACTGCTGGGCACTCGCGCATCGACACGGGATTCTGGGCGTGGGCTACCAAAGCGCTGCCTCCATCCGTCGTAAACACCCTGCGCCAGTGGGTGGCCAACGTGCGTGCAGCGATGTTCCGCCATGGTCTTGTGTTGAAAGAAAAAGACCTGACCATCGACGACTTCGTTGCCGTAGCGCGCGCCAATATGAAAGACTTGGCAAGCGGAAAGATGGAGGCTGCTGGTGGTAACATGGCAATTGCAGGAAGTGAGCAGCCGCATATCATCGCTGAACGTCAGGCTGCCATCACTGAGTTGCACGCTGCAAAGGACAGAATGGACAAGCTGGAGCGCATGGATGTCCCAGAGTTCGACGGCACAACACCAGCGCTGCACGACGCTCGCCAGCAATACAATGATGTAGTCAAGGCTGCCGAGAGTCTGGGCGTGAATGTGCGCGATGAGCTGGCCAACCCACAACAATCAGTCGCTCCCAAAGAGGGTGCGAACGAACCCAAGAAGAGCGGCCCGAAATTCGTCAAGCGCGAAGATGCTCTCAATGAGAAACCCCCAGCACCGCTTGAGAAGGTTGGCTCGATGGTTGATTCAATCAAGAAAGGTCTGGGCGAACTGAAGGATGCATATCTCGCCGAGCCAGAGTTCACTGAAAGCAAGCGCATCATTGGTAAATACACTGGTGCGCTGCAAGAGATTGACCACAATCTCACCACGATTGCAAAAGAAATAAACCTGCGTATTCCAAAGGATAGGCAGATTGCCATCACCAACTACATGCAGGCCGGTGGTGATGAGGCGGTGCTGCGCCAACGCGCTGCAGATAGCTTCCCAGAACACCGCAAAGGATACGAGGATGCGCTCACGCTCACGCCAGATGAGAAGGCTACGGCGAAGTTCATTCAAGACCAGCAGGACGAATTCTGGAAGAAGGCGAACGACGCCGGCATACTCGAAGGGTACGTGGAGAATTACGTTCGTGGTCAGTGGGAGAAAGAAAACCCAGCCGGCCAGAGGGTGATGGCCATCGTTGGCTCGGGCATGCTCAACGCCAAACCGCGCGAAGCCATGCAAAAGGTCTTCCAGAACTACTTCGAGGGCGAGCAGGCTGGGTACGTTCCAACCGACAAGCGCATCGGATTCCAGTTTGTTGCCGCACAGCGCTCGATACGCGGGGCCATAGCAGCACGCCAAGCACTCACCGATATGATGCACAGCATCGAGAAGGACGGACGCCCCATGGTCGCTGTGGGCGGCGGTGGGTCAGCAATTGATGAGGATAGCACATCGGTAACGGCAGAACGTACCAAGCTTGAATCAGCTAAGAGTGCGTTGAAGAAAGACCCAACCAACAAGACTTTGATACGCGCTGTAGATAAACAACGCGATGTATTGGATAAGGCTGTGCAGTTCAATGAGACAGACTTCGCAAGCAAACCATACTTTGTCAAGCCAAATATCAAGCCTGAAGATACCGCTGACTACAAGCCAATCGACCACCCTGCCATGCGCAAATGGAAGTGGATTGGCACAGATGCATCTGGCAGTCCTATCATGATGCAAGGTCAGATGTACGTGCACCCAGAAGCCTATGGTCGCCTGAACGCGCTGCTCGGAAAATCTCTGGTGCGCTCGTTCGAGATTCCAAAGAATATCCCAGTAGTGGGTGGTACACACCCGGGAGCTGCTATGCTGAAGGCTGGCGCGTTCGTGAAGGGCACCATCCTGATTGGACCATTCCACCAATTCAACCTTGGCGAGCATGCGGTATTCCATGGGGTTGACCCAACAAACCCGCTAGAGATTGATTTCGACAAGCGACCAGTGCTGCGCGAAGGTGTAGAGCATGGTCTCATGCTGTTCAATCACAATGCGATGTTCGAGTTCTCAGAAGGTCTGGCATCTGGCGGACTGCTGCACAAGCTTCCGCTGGCCGGAACTGTCTTGAAGCAATATCAAGAGTGGTTGTTTCAGGACTACATTCCACGCCTGAAGGCAGAAATGTTTGAAAACGCCGTTACGCGCGCCGAGAAGTATTATGCCAAGGACTTGGCAAGTGGAAAGTTCACTCGCGACCAACTGCTCGACAATGCAGCCAAGCAGGGCAACGCCGCGTTCGGTGAATTGAATTACAAATACATGGGGCGCAACCCAACGTATCAAGATGCGCTGCGTCTTGTATTGCTGGCACCGGACTTCTTGGAGGCGCGATTTAAATTTGCAGGACAAGCGTTACGTCCGCGCGGCAAAGAACAGGCCATGGCCTTCATCCGCGGAGCTATCATAATGGGACTGGGTGCCCAGACCATCAACGCCATGTTCGGTGACAATCGAGAAAAAATTGACCAGCAGAATCCATGGTCGATGCGTGCCATCACCAACCGCATGCACTGGGATAAACCATTCAGCGTCATCATCAACGGACATGAATACTCGCCACGTTCTGTACCTGCCGATATGTATCACCTGATAGAAGACCCGCGCGGATTCTGGTACAACCGCGTCAATCCACTATGGGGTAAGCCAGTTATTGAACTTGCATCTGGCAAGGACATCAATGGCCAAAAGGAAAGCTTTGTCGATGGGGTCAAAAATATTCTGAAGTCGTTCACGCCAATCCCGGTGCAAGGTGCAATACGGAACAACCAAGGGCAGACTGTGCTGCAAGGAGTAACCAGCACATTGCTGCAGAGCATTGGTATCTCAAACTTCCCATCCAAGACCGAGGCCGAGAAAGAAATAGGGAACATCTCATTCGGTCACCGCACGCTCGCCGGTGAATCTGAGCGCCAGCAGAAGCGCTACAGCGACTATGCTGACCTGAAGAACGACTACATGATGGGGCGGCTGAATAGCATGGATGATGTCAAGTCCAAGGCAAAAGAGAGTGGGCTTATTCTGACGCGCAATATGATGAAGGCAATTATCGCATCTCGCGATACATCACCAGAGGGGCGTGTCACGCTCATGGAGCATCGCATGTCGAGATTTACCTCTGATGAACTTGTACAGGTATGGCAAAAAATGTCCGATGAAGAGCGCGGAGATTACAAGAATTTTGTGCTCAGCAAGTTGCGCAGCGCACACGACTTGGTCGGTCCAGAGAAGCTGGCCGCAATACGTTATGTTCAGGGGTCTGCGCAGTAAGTGGGTGCACACTTGCGCTTTGTCGCGATTTGTGCTATAATTGGCCAACTTTTACGGTATGAATCATGGTCTTTCGCAAGATATATCGGCATGCAAAAAGGTCAGTATGGGCAACCGCACTTTGGCTGTACTTCTTCATAGGCTGTCAATGTGCTCCGTGGCTTGCAATTCTGCACTTTCTTGGAATCAGTAACGCATACACGTTTCGGTTTATCAAGGCAGCAGACAGGATGGCTGCAGCGCAGCTAGGATTCTCCGGAAGGAATATGCTTTCATCTGAGTGTGCCCATGACCCACGGTATATGTGGATGCAAAAGGCTCTGGATGAAATAGCACAAGAAGACCATTGCTTGCAATCAATGTACGACGAGGGCACGTACTGCAGCATAAGGGATAGAACATTGCGCTCAAAATGAACACGCTTACCAATAATAATAAAAAGAAATGGAAGTTCAGTATGTCACTGCAAGATGTCAACACCAACGTAATTCACGCCGTTAACACCAGTGCAGTAGCAGCAACGGCCGCCTCTGTATTGGGCTGGATACCACCATTCCTTGCAGCGCTTGCCAGCCTGTTCACCATCTTGTGGATGGCTTTGCAGATTTACGAGAGCAAGACATTCAGGCGAATTGCTCAGCACCGGGTTATGTGTTGGATAAAATCAGGATTCAGGAGATAACGCTATGTGGCGCTACGGTCAAAATACGGGGAATATGTATCGACCAGACGGAACTCTGGCCGGGACCGGATACGCCGGTGGGCACCAAGGAACGCGCCCCGAAGGAATAAACAATCACGACATGCAGAATGTCAAGTCCGTTGGACCGCTCCCGGTTGGGATGTACACATTCGGCACACCGATAGCACACTCACAACTTGGGCCGTTCGCGATACCACTTATCCCAGACGATGACAATGAAATGTTTGGTCGTGGCGACTTCTTTGAACATGGAGATACACTAGCTATGAACCACTCGGCCAGTGACGGGTGCATCATCCAATCACGCGCCGTGCGAGATGAATGCCACGCATCGCCAGACCAGCGCCTACAGGTCTTTGTTGAAGAGGTATAGGATGCCATCAAAATTTGCGCGCTTCAAACAGTTCCTTATCAACTTGATGTCTGATGGGAAAAATGCTCAAGAACTTTCCAGCTATTCGTTCGTAATGTCTGCGGTTGGGCTGCACACATTGCTTATATACTATGAGCACATTGGCGTACACACAACCCTTGTAGACTATGCCACTGCCATGGGAATTATTGCTGGTGGGCATGGCGTTGCATATTTGGCGCGCGCAACATACGGCTCAAACGCTTAAACAAGGAAAAAACTATGTCCGCACTCACGCCATACATAACATACATCAAGATTGCTATGGTAGCAATTATTTTTGCCGGTGGCGTAGGTCTCGGTATTCATCTGGAACAGCCAAAGATTGCAGCCCTAAACCAGACCATCGGAGCCAGCAAGGTTACCGTACAAAATCTCACCGCCTCTATCGCTCAAAGCAACAAGGCGATAGAGGACAACAAGGCAGCAGAGGCAGCGCGCGCAAAGTCTGCTCAGGACGCTCTGGATGCCGCCAAATTGGAGGCCAAGACTGCCCGGGCTACTGCCGCACGCATTTTAGCGCAGAGGCCTCCAAAGGGCGTAAATGAGTGCACTGCCGCACAAGCTGCGTTCGATGCAGAATTGAGAGCGGAGCGTGCCAAGTGAACCTCAAGCGGTGGATGCCGCCATGGGCCATGATAAACGGGATAGCAACCAGCACGATTCTGGTCGTTGCCATGTTCCTGCTGGCCAACTACGCACTCGCTGATGATGTGTTTGTTACTACCTTTCAGGGTGCCGATTATTTTTATGACAACACTACGATTACGAGCAACCAGAACATGCAATCTGTGTGGGTAAGCTCAACATCTCAGAAGTTCAATATCAAGCACGACACAAATTATGAGTATGCGGAAGCGCGCTACACTCTGGATTGCAGTGGTCACAGCTACGCAATGACCGAGGCCGCAGTTGTGAGCGGCGGGAAAGTTGTGCGTGATGTCAAGTTGTCTGAAAAGGATGTTCACTTTGGCGAGGTATGGGAAGGAACAATACAATATCCTCTGTTCAGAGAAATCTGCACCCTACATCCAAATATATAGGTGGACTCAATGAAGAAAATTATTCCAGTTATTTTGCTGTGCATGCTTGCAGCTGGATGCGCAACCAGTCAGCCATCTATTGTCAAGGTGGATGTACCGGTATACACGCCATGTGTCATGCCAAAGATTGACGTTCCAGACTTCGCTGTGGATACGCTACCGCTCGGCTCCGGAATATGGGACCAAATGAAATCGCTTCGCGCTGAGAGATTGCAGCGCGAAGCGTATGAGAGCGAACTGACGGCAGCTATCAAAGCCTGCCAGTAGGATTACTGCAGGGTGATATTGAACTTGTTGTAGTCTTCACATGCGACCACTTGTGCTGCATGACGCGCATCGCGTAACCTCGCAAATCCTTTCGCAAGAGAATATCCCGGCTCGTATACAACTGTCCATAGGCGGCGCGGCACTGAAGTCTTTGGCTCACCCTTGAGGGAACGGCGAGCACATTCCTGCGCTCCTTGGTGCGGACTATAGCGCCCGGTGCCATGCTTGAATATCTTACCGCGCTTGAACTTACCACCCTTGCCGCGAGACTTGTATTCACCGAGAGCTTGCAGCTTGGTGTATTGCTCCAGCAGTGGTCCGCCAGGTGAAACGATTGCTAGAATTGCAGCAAACATGCTTTTGCTGCGCCTGAATGCGAATTGGTTGTTTCCCATATTACCCTCCGGTGTGGTGTGACTTTAACTCAGCATCGACATTGATACCAAGTTCCTTACATGCTGCAACCGCCTTGTTGTAAAAATCAATTGCCACCGGGTTCTCCGGGTGCACAGATACCACCTCTTCAGCACGATTCAGCGCATCGATTGCGGCCTTGATGTGTGCGTTGTGCTTTTCTTCATCAGTCATCTGGTGGTAGAAGACTGTCTTGAATCCAGACAGCTTACTCAGCCTGTCTGCGTTAGCATTCATGGTTGCCTGTTGTTGATAGTCTGCTGCACGGTCTTTGCTCATTTCGTTCTCCATATCCGTGATTGAGCGAACACAGTATCACGGATATTTTGTTTTGTCAACTAAAATGGAATGTCGTCGTCAAAGTTGTTGTCAACGGCACGCTCAGGCTCTGCAGTGGTGCGCTCGCGAGGCTCACCAGACGATTTTCCGCCAAGCAGCTCCAGCTTATCCACGATAATTTCAGTGGTATACCTGTCCTTGCCTTCCTTATCCTGCCACTTGCGGGTCTGCAGCTTTCCTTCGACATAGATGAGTGAACCCTTCTTGACGTACTCACCAACTACCTCGGCCAGCCTGCGGTAGAAAGTTAGGTTGTGCCACTCTGTTTTCTCCTGTTTGTCTCCGGACTTGTCGGTCCACTTTTCTGACGTGGCAGCAGAACAGTTTGTCACCGCCTCACCATTTGTCATGTAGCGAGTCTCAGGGTCTTTGCCAACTCGACCCACAATTATAACCTTGTTGATTCCAGACATTCTATTCTCCTATTTTATGTTGGCATATCCGGCCAATATCGGTTTCCCTTTTTGATGTTTTGTGTTGCGGGAATTACTTGCAGGTTATTGTGAACATGTAGCCCACATACCAGCTTTGACCTCAATGGAACTATGTGGTCTACGTGCCATTTAAAGCCGGTCATCTTGGTGCGCAACCGGGCAAGCTCGTACGATTCTGAGATAATAAAGTCTATGGCCCATGATGGGGTTGCTTGTATTTTTTTAGCCCTTCTCTCTGCAACAAGGGCGTTACGTTGGGCTGGATGTGCTACATTCCATCTGCGATTCTTGGCGGACACCCCATCTGGATTAGCAGAACGCCACTCTGCATTATAGTTTGGGTGATGCGCATGCCACTCAGAGCTCTTCCTTGCAGAATACCCGGGATTATTGTGCCTCCACTGCGCATTGTATGTTGGATGGTTAATGCGCCACTCTGCAACACGCTTGCGCTCGCAAAATGTACATCTACCACTTTGATTGAATTGAGTACCACTGCATTTTATACATGCAGCACGAACTTTTTGTTTGCGTTGGTAAACACCAATAGGCACCTTAGATTACCTCTGATTTCTTGAGAGCGCCGGTGAACCCATTATAAGTCAGGCGCAGGTTTGGTTCAGTGGACGTGTTGTACTCGGCACCGGGAAACTCGGCACCATCTTTCCCGCGAATCTCGCAGAACACATCCATAACGATGTCTGGTATCGGCTTGACTCTGTACACACAGTCATCGCTAAAATTTGGAGGTGGTATGTCTATCCAGTGTCCTGATGGCACCTGCTGACATTGTATGGTCAGACCGTCTGCCCACGCCTTTATTTCATGTTGATGCTTGTGCGGTACTGTTTTCATTACACTCTCCTAGATGAAATTCCTACGTCTTCGAAGGCCACTACACCGGCCACTTTCATGTTAACTTTTTGCGAGCGAGCCAGCGCATTCAGTGCTGACGTATCTTCCACCAGCAAGTCCTGATATTCAGGGTGTCCTGCCACGAACTTAATCAGCTCCATCTTGCTATCGACGCGAGCCTTCCATGTAGTTCTGGTGCTAGTTCCAACGGCCTTTGGTGCTGACTGCTCTGCTGTTGCTGCCACTATCACCGCACTGGTCTGGCGGAGGGCTTCAGCCTGCTCTGCGGCAGCAATCTGGGCCTGTGCAGCAGCCTCCTTGGCAGCCTTTCCCTTGGCCTCCTGTGCAAGCTTGGTGGCAGCCTGCTCAATTGCGCGCGCCTCTGCCTCAAGTTTTTCTCGCTCTGCCTTGGCAATAGCATCCAGACGGGCCTGCTCTGCATCGCGAATCTTTTTTTGTTCGGCGTTGTAGGTCAGCATGCCTTTCTCGTAGAAACCCCTTGCCTCTTCCAGCTTGTTGATTGCCGGGGCATAGTCCTCCATGATAAGCTTCTTGATTTCATCTAGTTTGCGCGTCCGAGTCAGCCGCCTCTCTGTGAGATTCTTGATTCCAGTCTTCACCTCGGCTAGCTCTTCGGCGGCCAGCTCATACATGGACTGTGATGTCACATGAAATTCCTTGGCAATCGACAGGGTGTTGTTCGCTTCTGCCAGAAGAACTTCTGGCTTGTCTTCGACCTCTGCTACTTCTGTGTTATTGGGCATTCTATTCTCCTACGTGGTTATTGACACGAAAATTGTGGACAGTTAAGCAGCTGACAAATGTTGGCCAGTCGCTGTGGTTTGAATACTCTTGGAACAGATAATTCCCATCCGGCTTCAGTTGCACTGCAGCGCGCCGGCAACGAACACGAGATGCAATCCTGCCATTTGCTTCGCGTAGCTTCTGGTATGCTGACAGCTGAACCCCAACAGATGCGTGTAGCTTGGCTATTGCCTTTATGTCGAGAGTCCAGTCATCGGTACCAGAGTCTTCCATTGTTGCGGTAGCATCCCAAGTACCCGCATATTTCATGGTTGGATGGTGGAGCCGCTGCTCAGCGCTAGTAATGGTAACGCGCTTTTCTTTCAAGAACTTCAGCCATGCGTCAAAGTACGGCTGAATCACCGGGTCAAGTGTGCCAGAAAACCGCTCACCATTGTTGTAAATCTCGCACGCTTTATGCACAGCTTGGCCACGACCACGAGCATACTCTAACACGGAAGAACTGGGTCCGTCAAGCGAATACAGTGGCTTGATGATTGTGGTGACTCCGGGATATACACACCCATCCACTCGATAGGTATGCGTCTCTTCGTCGAATTCAAACTTGCTCATTTCCTTCTGTCTCCCCTACGGCGTGTGTCGTTCACAGAAACATACTGGACGGTCACACGTCTATTCATAAACCTACGGTTCACTTCTTGCCCTTTACGGCGGATTTCAGCTTCTCAAAGTTGGCCTTGGTAAGATTGTCGAGAGTACCGGTTCCGATGGTATCCAGAATCAGCTGGTCTCCGTCCGTCACCTTGAGTGCAGACAGTTTTTTCTCGATGAACTTTACCTCGCCCTCTTCGGCCAGCTGCTCATCTTTTGCAGTGTTTTCTGCCGGTTGTTTGTCCGGTTCAGAAGCCTTTGCTGGTGCCGGCTTAACAACTTCTGTGACCGCTTCCGTGGCCGGTTTGCCTGCAGACTCTGGCATGGTAACCGCAGGCTTTCCGGTTGGTTCTGTTGGTCCATATTCAAACACTGGGTCTGGTTCACCTAGCGTACCCTTGTGCCACATTTCCAAGGCGGCACCGAAGCGCATAGCCGCATTGCGCAGCGCATCGCCAATCACCGACTTATCGCGTGCACCCACCTCAGAGTACGGCATCTTTTCGGCGTTTCCGTATCCAATACGAGTCATGCCTGCAATGGTCAGCTTAATCCACAGTCCGCCAGTTGCATCGAAGCGCGGGAACCCATTGTCGTCCAGCGATAGGGGCTCCCAGTTCCACAGCGCATCGGCATCCAGCAGGCGGTTGGTCAGCGCGGCATGTCCAATATAGCTGAGGTGTCCGGTCTTACTGGTTGCGTGGTAACCACCGCATATTTTGCACTTGTCCTTGGGAAGCTTGTCGTACTCTTCCTTTTTGATAAGCGGCATAGGACGATACCCAACCTCTCCATCTGGAAACTTCTCGCGCATCTTGGCGAGGGCTGCTGCTTGCCTGCTCAGTGTTGCGTTCAACGCTGCCACTGCCGGGTCTTGCTGTGTCTTCTCTGTCATCTTCATTCTCCATGTAAGGTAATTCGAGTGTTACTTTGTCAACTGGGTCTTTCATATTTAACCCCGCACATCTGATTGGTGGCGCACTCTACCACAACAAGACTACCGTGTCAATCTTTTTTTATCCCGGCGGCTGATGCATTCCTCGGCTTGTACCCAAGCTCAAGTTGGACGATTTCCGGAGGACATATCTTCAGGAGCGCTCGCATAAAATTTGCAGAGTGCGTGTGCGTATTGGCAATTGCATGCGCAGCCTCATGGCACACATAGTAGTCAAGGTATCGAACGGCTAGGGACGGTGCAAACCCACGTTTTTCCAGCCACGCCTCAAGCAATGTCACATCGAAGGCAAATGCTGGGATAGTGATTAGCTTGGTGTTGGTGTGACAGTAGCCTCGTCCGCCTTTGCTCAGGCGAATCTTCCAGTTGTGTAGTTGCTTTGACAGCCCGAGTCGCACTACGGCATCATCAAGTATTGGCTGAGCCTCGTCCGCAGTTATCCTTTTCATTTGTTTTTCCTCGCCTGCTTCTTTAGAAATTTCTCGCGAGCTACCCGGCTGATAATAGCTTGGTCGTAGAGCCACGCAATCGACACGGTCTCCACGGTACGCCGACCCTTCTCACGAATTTCCACGCAGTCACCGGGAACGAATGAGACCACAAGCTTGCGGCCTCGGTGGGTGCCGAGAGTCACGCGGCTTACTTTCTTTTTGAGTTCAGTTGTCATGTTGGCACCTTATCCGCCTTCTCTATTGCAGATATAGCTGCATCGCACACAGACCTCCCTATACTTGTATTTGGAAGTCCTCGGTCAAATAAAAATAACATATCTCGGCACGCAGACCTCAATTCGTGCGATGCTGACGCAAGTGCGGCATCTGCCAGCTTGCGCTCTATGCCATAACGATATTCGTAATCACCGAGAATTTCTACTGCGTATGCAAATCCATTTACATCTGGCGCTGTGACGAAACAGTCCACAATCTCTCCATCTTGTTTTCTTGTGCGCACAGTCCATGGTGCTGGTGTCGGTTTCATATTATTTCCTCCATTAAAATTGCACGGTATCATAAAAAAGCCAGCTTGTCAAATTTATATTTTAGCAGCTAGTCAACATAGGACTTGCAATGTTACCTTGGTTGTGGTAGACTGTTGTTGTGCTGGTAGAGTAGCCGGATGGAAAAATTGAGAGTTGTGTGGAAGTGGCTTTATAAACCAGACCCACAACCCAACAGACCCGTATCACGGAATAAAAACGTGGCGTTCATGAATGAACACATGACGGAACCACCAACCGCCTGCCCAAACGGGCCGAGCCAGCACACCTAACTCCATTATGAGAGCGCCCTCCCGGCCACCGTTCCTCCAGCGGGTTATGCCGGGCGCAGAAAGGGGCGCTCCCATAATGGTTTTAAATTAACACGAATATGGATGGGTAACAACCGAACGACGTGTTAAGTAGGGCCACAAGAACGAGCACCGGTGGCAGCGTGAGCGAATCATAGAGCGCGTGCGGAACGGACAACTCATCGTCTGGATAAGTCTGTGATTGCCTGACACGCAGGTAAGCGACAAGCAAGCGAATTTATCGCGTGCCTTGGATGAGCTTTGCCTGCCACTCTCTAAGGTTACTCCACTTTGTTTCCGTCCAACAGAACCAACAAATTTAACTACGGAGTATAACTCCCACGCGCGAGGAACCATGAAAATAATCCACCGAATTTGTTCAGCAGCAAAAGCATTCATCGAGCCAGAACTTGTGTCCGAAGCACTTAGCATGCGCGCTGAACTCATGGATATGTACGTGGATGACAGTGTGTCCATCATCCGCAGCGGCATATGTGGCCGGTATCTGGTACCACACATCTTCCATATCCCACACCACAAACAAGCGGAGGTTTTGAAATGCGTACACGGCTGAACGTACCAGATGCAGACATCGCCACAGCCAAGAAGCTTGGCGCGCAATACGATGAGAATAAGCACGAGTTTTTCATCGAGAATGTGGACGATATGTTTACTTTTTTACGATGGATAGACAAGCGCCTGACACGCCCATGTGGCCCAGTCATATGCTCAAAAGATTAGGTTGACATATTCCAAAAGTTGTGAAATAATGCCATTCTAGAATAGAGAATGGACGTGACATGAAAACAGTGCTTGAAAGGGTATTAGCAAAAACTGAAATCATACCTGAATGTGGGTGCTGGATTTTTATGGGACAGCTGAATAAACAAGGGTATGGTAGAATAGGTAGGGGTGGGCGTAACGGAGGGCTTGCATTTACGCACAGAATTACCTATCAATATTTAGTCAAAGATATTCCGTATGGAATGCACGTTCTGCATAAATGCGACGTACCTTCTTGTTGCAATCCACATCATTTATTTGTAGGCACTGATGCTGACAACAATGCCGATATGATAAGCAAGGGAAGGGCAGTATATGTTCGCGGTGAACAACAGGGAATTGCCATTCTTACAGAACAACTAGTTAGACAAATGCGCGCGTCACGTCTGGCTGGTGAAAGTGTAAAATCAATTGCACAAAGACTTTCAATAAAATACCACACGGCACACAAAGCCATCGTGGGGATTAACTGGAAGCACGTATGTTAAATCCGCTCCGTACGTATCAAGTCAACGCCATAAATTCTGTTAGAGAAGCACTTCAGTCTGGCCTGAAGCGTATTATTTTGCAAGCACCCTGTGGTGCAGGTAAAACCCTCATGGCAGCCAGTATAGTCTCTTCAGCCAAAGCAAAAAACAAGCGCGTTGCTTTCGTGGTCAACAGGATTGGACTTGTCAAACAGACCAGTAAGGTTTTTAATAACTCATATATTACTCACGGAATAATCCAAGGTTCTAACACAAGATTTGCAGGCTCCAATATTGTTGTGTGCTCAATTGCGACTCTAGCCCGGCGCGGGTACCCACAAGACCTAGACCTTCTAATAATTGATGAAAGTCACGCATGCACTTCCGATTCGTATACTAACCTGATTAAAGCCTACAAGGAAATCCCTATTATCGGTCTCACGGCAACCGCATACACCCGTGGACTTGGGAGGGTATTTGAGTGGGGAAAGTTATTCGAGAAGATTGTGAGTGCTGCCACAATATCAGAGCTGACAGAGCAGGGGTTTTTAGTTCCCTTCGACGTATATGCCCCAGACTCGCCAGACCTACGCAATGTTAAAATAAATAGGTTTGGAGACTATGACGAACAACAGCTTGGCGATGTCGTTGACCGACCAAAGCTGGTTGGCTCCATCGTAGAAAATTGGAAGCGACTGGCACTAGGAAAATCAACCGTTGTTTTTGCCACAAATATTGCGCACTCACTTCACATTGCGGAAGAGTTTGTGTCGGCAGGGGTATCGTGCGAACATATAGACTGCCACACTTCTGAAGAAGACAGGGCAGCTATCCTTGGTAGACATAGCGATGGAACTACTACCGTTGTTACCAACGTTGGAATATTATGCGAGGGACATGACAACCCGCGTATTGAAGTGATGGTGCTTGCTAGACCCACAAGAAGTCTGGTGCGGTTTATCCAGATGGCAGGCAGAGCACTCAGACCATACCCCGGTAAAGAACGTGCGCTTATAATAGACCACAGTGGTACCGTGTTCAGGTTGGGGTTCCCAGATGAAGAGCACCCACTTGAGTTGGACGACGGCAAGAAAAAAGAGTATGACTTAGAATCTAAGGTCACCGAAGAGCGCCTTCCTCGCGAGTGCCCAGCCTGTCACTACATGATACCCCCCGGGTTCGGTGCTTGCCCAAAGTGCGGAGCCACTGTCGCCAAGAAGAACAAAGTCAAGCACGAAGACGGCGAGCTGAAGAAGCTGGAGCGCCAAGAACTGAGCCACGCAGACAAACAAGAATTGTGGAGCAGCGCGCTTGGGGTAAGGGATGCGCGCAACGAGAAGCGTGTGGCAAAAGGAAAGACACTGCTCACCGAGGCGTGGGCCGCGAATCTTTACAAGTCGATTACCCACAGCTGGCCCAGCGGACTGGAAAATAAGTCTTGCGTCCCACTGGAAAGTGTGGTAAAACGTGCGACTGCAAATGACATTAAATTTTTACATAGGAGAAAATGATGGCCGGACAATTTTATACCCCACCAAAGCATACCGCTAAATCCATTCTGCCGGAATACGCACAGCCACTTGTTGGTATGACCATAAATGTTCATACGGAAGAGCATGCTTTATCTGGGGGCTATCGTCGCACAGTAATCATAAAACTTGATTCTGTAGAGACTCTTCTGGAGTGGGTAAAAAAGATACACGCATATGGAGAGGTAGACGGACAAGTTTCTGCGTTAGAGGGTCTGCAGTCTGATGCTCGCCAGTTATTCAGCAAAGTGTTTGGTGTCGAGCTGAAATAATGGCAAAGCCTAAGAGCGGCAGCGAGTGGCTGACCGCATCCGAGCACAAGTACGGCCTTACCCATGGCAAGCACGGACATTTTTTCGTCAAAGGTGGTATGCCACCAGCGCCAGAACGCAAGCCTCTGGAACCGCTGAGCGCTGCAGACAAAGCCAAGGTGGCCGTACACGCAAACAACCTGAAGACACACGCACCAGAGTTCTATGAATTCGTCAAAGAGGCAATCAAGGAAGGCATGGCAGATGGTCTGCGTGCCGTTAGGGTAAAGGTGAAAACGAAATGAATTTATTTTTATGGTTTATTCTGCTTACCATTGACCACGGAATTTATGATGAACAATGGGTTGATACTAGGTGGGTGTCATGAGCAGAGTCTTGTGCTGGTTTTCATGTGGCGATGCTAGTGCAGTTGCCGCAAAACTTGCCATTGAAAAATATGGTGACAGGTGCGAGGTATTGTACTGCGATACATTCGCCTACGAGCACCCAGACAACCGACGCTTTTTTAGTGATGTAGAGGGGTGGCTGGGGGTAAAAATCAAGATTCTTAAATCAGAAAAATACACAGATATTTATGAGGTGTTTGAGAAGACGAGATTCTTGGTAAGCGCGCACGGCGCAAGATGCACAACGGAGCTGAAGAAAAACCTTCGCACCGCATATCAAACAGTGGATGACCTACACATCTTCGGATTCACATCTGATGAGATTAACAGGGTTACTAGATTCAACAAAGAAAACCCAGACCTACTGGCTGAATTTCCGCTGGTGGATAATTGCGTTACGAAGTCACAGTGTCATGCGCGTATTCGCGAGGCTGGCATAGAAATTCCTGCGATGTATAAGCTTGGGTACAAGAACAACAATTGCCGAGGGTGTGTAAAGGGAGGAATGGGATATTGGAATAGAATCAGGATTGACTGGCCAGAAATTTTTGCAAAGATGGCCGCGGTAGAGAGAGATATTGGGGTATCAATCTGTCGCAAGGAATATCCACACAAGCAGGGTGAGAAGCGCAAAAGCTACAGCGTATTTCTTGATGAACTTCCACCAGACGCTGGTGTATTTGATGAGGAGCCTGACATCGAGTGTGGGGTCCTTTGCATTCACGGTACAAACAATGAAAGCAAGTGACACTAAGGACCGGGCTAAATGGAAATGGAAATCTATCCTCTCCAATTTCATCGATTCCAAGTTACTTGACGGTAAGCACCGCCCATGTCCCATATGCGGCGGCAAGAACCGCTTCCGCTTCGATGACACAGAGGGTGTGGGCAACTACATCTGCAGCCACTGCGGGGCCGGTACCGGCATACACCTACTCGCCCAGTCGCAGAGCATATCGCACAGCGAAGCGTGGAAGTTGGTAGAGACCGTCATCGTAGAAAGCGTGGAAGAAAAACCAAAGCCAGAAGCCGATAGGTCGGCACGCATCAACCGCGTACTGGCTGCATGCGGAAAAATCACCAAGGGTGGAGACGTGCACCGGTACCTGTACAGCCGAGGGTTGACGCCTGACTATTCTAAGCTCAGGCTGGCTGAGGCGAATAGCACGAGCGGGGAGACCATGATTGTTGGACGGTTCCAACTCGGCAAGAAGATGACTGGACTGCATGTTACATTCCTGAAAGACGGGAAGAAGATAACCGGTGAGGACGTGTCGCCGCGCAAGATGTTTGCACTGGAGAAGGATGGTCTGGTGGGCTCAGCAATCAGGCTGCAACCACTCAATGGTGGAACACGCATCATAATCGCGGAAGGCATAGAGACGGCACTTTCTATGTCCCAAAAGCTTGGTTTTCCGGCATGGGCTACTGGTAGTGCTGGGCTGATGGAGCAACTACAGATACCCAACGAGATAAACGAGGTTATAATAGCCGGAGACAATGACCGCTCGTACACGGGGCAGGCCGCAGCGTACACTCTGGCGCGCAGATTGACTCTGCAGAAGTGCCCAAAGACCGTTACTGTAATGCTTCCAGATTCAGCTGGAGCTGACTGGAATGACGTGCTTGTTGGTAGTGTAAAATAAAACTTGACAAACATAACCAGATGTCGTAGAGTGCGCTACCGTAACAAAAAAACCACTGGAGAAAACCATGAAAAAATACGAACTTATTCTTGAAGATAACATTGACTTTTTCGGCACCAAGCTATTCCGCATACGCGCCATCTCATCATTTGGCAACGTAAAAAAAGGTGACGAAGGTTGCTACATTGCTTCTGAGAAAAACCTAAGCCAAGAAGGCAATGCGTGGGTATCCGGCAATGCGTTGGTCTCCGGCAATGCGCTGGTCTCCGGCAATGCGCAGGTCTACGGCAATGCGTGGGTCTACGGCGATGCGCATGTCTACGGCGATGCGCATGTCTACGGCATTGCGTTGGTCTCCGGCAATGCGCTGGTCTTCGGCAATGCGCGTGTCTTCGGCAATGCGCTGGTCTCCGGCTATGCGTGGGTCTCCGGCAATGCGCGGGTCTCCGGCAATGCGCGTGTCTACGGCGATGCGTTGGTCTCCGGCGATGCGTTGGTCTCCGGCGATGCGTTGGTCTCCGGCGATGCGCGTGTCTACGGCGATGCGTTGGTAAGGCAGAATGACGAACCAAAAACAGAGTCTGCGGTAACACAAAAAATTCAGGACGGAGCAAAACCAGAAAGTATTTTGCTTGAGGCTCAGTCATTGGTACACGGAGACCGTGGCGTTGACTATGGACATCCAATTGACGACTTCTCGCGCACCGCAGTAATGTGGGCAGCCATACTTGGACATCCGGTAACTGCCGAGCAGGTCGGGCTATGCATGTGCGCTGTAAAGATTAGCCGCCAGTGCAACAAGCCAAAGCGCGACAATCTAACTGACCTTGCAGGATACGCAGAGACCGTGTCCATGGTAATTGCCGAGAGAGAGCGACGTGCCGCAAGTCTTTAACAAGCACATCCACGACGTACCGGCTGATGCTGTGTACATCGGCAGGCCGAGCAAGTGGGGCAATCCGTTTCCAATTACGCCGGGCGCAAATCGGCGCACTGTAATCGACAGGTACCGTAAGTGGTTGTATAACAGGCCAGAGTTGATGGAGCAAGCCAGACAAGAGCTGGCCGGGAAAGACTTGGTGTGTTACTGCTCACCGCAGGAGTGCCACGGGGATGTTCTTCTTGAGGTAGCAAACAATAAATATCTTGACAGGGAGCGCGAGTTCTGTTAGACTGTGCTTTCTGATGTGAAAATTCAATTTAATCAATCAACCTTTTAAGGGGAATACCATGCACGGATTACAGGAAATTAAGAAGCTCAGCCAAGCAGAACGGGGGCACGTTGACCATATCTTGGCAGAGCATGCCAAACCACATACCGACCCGTTTGCAGTGGTTGCTGCCGAAGCTATTGCAACGCACACAGCCGCAAATGCCTCCACAACTAACGGTTCGTCAGCAAGCTGAACTGGTCATCGCTCAAGTTAAGAGCGGTGTTGAAAGTGATGTGGAGTTCGTCACTTACGTAAGGCTACCGGCCCAGAGAAAGATGATGTGCATGATGCACATGCGCAACAGTTTTGTGTTCGAGGGGTTTGGTGTTTTGCTGCATGGTGGAAATGAGGCTCTGGCCAGAGAAGTAGCGCGCCGTGATGCGTTGCGCAAGGTAATACTGGTTCAGCAATACCTATTGTGTGACGAGCTTTATTTTGATGCAACATTCCGCCCAGCACTGCTTCTTGGCCGGGAAAAACTGTAGTTATATTTGGAGGCGTCATGAAAAATATTATCGCAGCATTCTTTGAAAAGTTCTCTGCAACATCTGTAGACAAAATCGTCGCAGACTTTCACAAGACTGTCGCGAAGCTCGACAAGCATGCCAACACTCATGTTGACAAGGCAAACAGCAAGGTTGAGCAGGCAACACAGGTTACCGTAGAGGTAGACGAACTCATCGCGTCGCTGTCTGAAGAGGCAGATGCCAAGGTGGAAAAGCTTGCCGCAGAAATAAGCGAGCACCACAACGAGGCTAACCGCGCGCTGGCCATAAAGGCAAACATCAGCAAGTTGCTGGCCATTTAATACACCGTAGAGAGAGCAGCAAGCAGCCAGTGGGGCGGCACCGCATCTTAAAGATGTCGCCCCGGTTGTGATACAGAACAGTAATTACCGAGTGTTTGCTTGTACGTTGCATCCTAGTGGTCAAGCCGAAAGGTAAGGAACGTACACCGCCCAAACCGCAGGCGATGCGGTTGACATCGGGGAGAGTCCCGGCCTGTCCGGGTAAAACCGGAGCCAACAGGACCAATCATTCTACCAGCATGATGCGATGGACGGGAAGTTCCTAGCAATGAGTGGTCTGTCCTGTTGGTGAGGGAGTTTGGTAGCTCAGCGTAGGGGTCGCAACCCTTGGCCGCCGTGGGCAAGGGACAGACACGGTACCGGGTTCGACGCCCGGTCCACCAACACAGACAACACAGGAGATAATGATGGCGAAAATAACAGCAGCAAAACGTAAGTCTCTTCCGCCCAGCAAGTTTGGATTGCCTGCTGAGCACAAGTACCCAGTAGACACACCCGGTAGAGCCGCCAACGCTAAGGCGCGCGCAACGCAGATGGTAAACCGCGGCTTGCTGTCTGTTGGGCAGAAGTCAGAAATAGATTCCAAGGCCAATCGCGTCCTCGGAAAAACCAAGAAGTAGTCAAACCGTAACACAACTAGGAGGTAAAAATGAGTGAAGCACAGAATGATACGCCAAACGTCCCAGCAATCCCTGCGGTCAATGACGCAGCAAGTGCACCGGCAGCCGCGCCTGATGCGGCAGCAGTTCCTGCGCCTGTTGCACCTACCGCTGACGCCGCTGCACCCGTGGCACCAACAGAGGTAGGTGTACAACCTGTTGCCGATGAGGCTCCAGTCGTTGCCGATGCGGCTACAGTCGAGCCAGTGACTGAGCACGAAAGCGTGCTGCAGGAAATCGAGGAACACATCAAGTTCTTTGGTGACCAAATCGACCACCGCTTTGTGGCGCTGGTTGCACGGCTCCGCGCTGCAATCGACAGGCTGTAAAGGTTTGCCACGGTAGCTCAGTGATAGAGCAGCCGCCCTGTAAGCGGAAGGTCGTCGGTTTGAATCCCTCTCGTGGCACCATGCGTTCGTAGCTCAACGGTAGAGTTACTGCCTTCCAAGCAGAAGACCAGAGTTCGATTCTCTGCGGACGCTCCAATATAACACAACAAGGAAAACAACATGGCCAAAGTACCAGCAATGCAAGACCCAGCAGCACAATCTCCAGACCCAGCGGCACAGGCCGGCTCAGACCAAGACCAAGATGAATCCAGCACGCCAATCGTCGTCATTGAGGTGAGCGTCAACTCTGACGGGTCTATTACTGTATCTCGGGAAAGCGGACAGCAAGAGGGCGCAGAGGAATCTGGCGGCGGCGATGGTTCTGGTGACTCAGACCAATCAACACCAGTGAAAAATGCCTCAGAAGCAGGAAGTCTTGTGGTCCAGATGATTAACGCGGCCACCCAGACCACCGACCAGCAGCAAGCCCAAGCCAAGAATGAGCAGGCCGCCGGCTACTCACAAGGATAAGGACATGACCAATACAACCGCAAGCGTTCCAAGCACCGTTCCGGCAGGTCAGCTGCGCCAAGTCATCGAGGTGGGCCGCGTAATCATCGCAGACTGTACCGACTACTACCATGTGTTCTTGGACGTGCCTGTCACAGAAGTTCAGGACACCACCAAGCTGCCCATCGCCACTCTGCCATCCGGTAAGCAGTCTTGGGCCGTTGCAAACCTCATGGCGGCACTCATCAGCGAAACGTGGCCATCTGGTGAGATAGATTTACCATCGTGGTTCAACGAAGACCTCAAGTGGGCCAGTGAAATCATCAACGAGTCCGACAATGGTGAGTCCGGAAATGTTGGCACCGTATCGGACAACGTCAGCATCAAGTTGCTTGACCGGAATGGAAGGGAGATGTAATGGACTACCAGCCAGTGAATAGCTCCAACCTGAGCCACATCGGGTACGATGATGCCACCGGCACGCTCGGCGTGAGATTCAAGGCTAGCGGCAAAGAGTACCATTACCCCGGTGTGCCGCGCGACAAGTTTGCTGAGCTTGCCTCTGCACCGTCTGTTGGCTCACACTTCGCGCAGTACATTCGTGGAGCCTACACGGGAACACCGGTATAATGGCTAATACGAAGGGAAACGTACTCGCTGCCACGCTGGCACAGGAAGAGCTGTTCGCAGTCGCTTACACTGCCAACGGTAACAACGGAACGGCAGCTGCCAAGGCTGCCGGATACAGTGATAAAAGCGCGTACTCGCAGGCCACTCGACTACTCAAGAGGCCGCGTGTCGCCGCGCGCATAGCTGAGCTGCAACAGGCACTGCTAGAAAAGCATGCCTTAAGGGCAGACGATGTCATGCGGCAATTGGGCGCGATAATTCGTTTCGACCCGCGCAAGCTGTTCAACGCGGACGGCTCACTCAAGGCTATCACGGAACTGGATGACGACACGGCAGCTGCTGTTGCATCGCTAGATGTCGCCTTGGATATGGACGGAAAGACCGTGCTCGGGATGACCAAGAAGTTCAAGGTGTTTGACAAGAACACAGCCATAGCAAATGGCATGAAGCACTTCGGCTTACTCAAGGATGGTGGCGTCACCGTCAATGCAGGTGTGGTCGTAATTTCATCAGAGGATGCGAAGCTAGGATGAAAAACAACAAGCTTGTAAGAGGCGTGAAAACCAACTGGGGATGGAAGCATGTGGTGCGCCTATCTGACGTAGTGAAGCGAGAGGTGCCTGTGCTAAGGGTTATCATCGGGAAATCGTATAAATAAAATGGCAATGAAACAATTTTATACCTACCTGCATTGCAAACCTGATGGCACCCCATTCTATGTCGGAAAGGGCGGCGGACATCGTGGCAGGCGCAGCCATAATTTCGCTGACAGAAGCCAGCACCACAAAAACATCGTAGCAAAGTATGGCAAAGCAAATATCAGAATATTTGTTTTCAATTGCGAGTCAGAAGAGCAGGCATTCGCAGACGAAATTCAGCAGATAGCACAGCTTCGTCGTGAAGGCCATGAGTTGTGCAATGTGGCCGACGGGGGTCAGGGTGCTTCCGGAGTTATTAAGTCTCCAGAGACGTGCGCAAAATTATCCCTTGCAAACAAAGATAGAAGACACACAGACGCATCCAAGTTGAATATGTCGCTCGCACATATTGGTAAAAATTGTGGTGCCGAACACCACATGTTTGGAAAGCACCACACCCCAGAATCATGCGCAAAAATACAAGCAGCGCGCGCCAAACAAATATTCTCAGAATACTCTATTGCCAAGATGACAGCCAAGAGCACTGGACGCGTGCGCACGGCAGCATCCAAACACAAAACATCTGTTTCTGTAACAGAGTCTTGGAGGATTAGAAAAGCGCTTTCCAATGGAGTTTAAGCTAACGCACAAGCAAGTCGAAGCCAATACCCTTCTGTCTGGGGCGCCCAAGCACATTCTGCTGCGTGGTGGCTCACGTTCATCAAAAACCTTCACTATCATGCGCGCCATCATAATCCGCGCGCTTATCGCACCGGGGTCACGCCATGCCGTTCTAGGCTTCCGCAGTAACCGTATCACCACAGCCATCGTACTGGATACATTTCCAAAAGTTCTCAAGCTGTGTTTCCCGAACGCTGGGGGGGTATTCGACAAACAGAAGGGGTACCATACTTTTCCGAATGGAAGCGAAATTTGGTTTGGTGGCCTAGACTCAGCTGAGCGCTCCGAAAAGATTTTGGGAACCGAGTTCGTCACCATCTTCTTGAATGAGGCCAACCAGATAAGCAATGACACTCGCCAGACTGTGACCACGCGGTTGGCATCCAAGGCAACCATCAGGATAGAGGGTGAGCTAGAGCGCCCAATGCGCCCCAAGATGTTCTATGACTGCAATCCACCACGCAAATCACACTGGTTATACAAGCTTTTCATCCGCAAGGTAGACCCGGAAGACAATAAGCCGCTGAAAAATCCGGAAGAGTACGCAGAGATGAAGATGAATCCTGCGGACAATCTGGACAACATTGACGCCGGATACCTGCACACTCTGGACAGCATGAGTGCGGCAAAGCGCAGGAGGTTCAGGGATGGTGAGTTTTCTGACGCAGGACAAGGTCAGTTGTTCGATGAGGATAATCTAGAAAAATATCGGGTAGTTGACTTAGATGAACTCCCAGACATGGTACGAATTGTAGTGGCTGTGGACCCCTCAGGTTCTGGAGACACGGACAACCAAGATAATGATGCCATCGGAATTGTGGCGGCTGGACTAGGAACTGATGGCATTGCCTATGTGTTGGCCGACAGAACCGTTAAGGCAGGACCAGCAACTTGGGGGCGCGTGGCCTGCAATTTATATGAGGAACTAGAGGCGGATTTAATTGTCGGAGAATCCAATTATGGTGGTCAAATGGTCCGCTTCGTTATTCGTACAGCCAATCCTCGCGTTCCGTATAAGGACGTTGTGGCCACACGCGGCAAGGTCGTTAGGGCAGAGCCAATCGCTGCCCTGTACGAACACGGAAAGGTACGCCACGTTGGACAGTTATTTGAGCTGGAGGAAGAACTGACTTGTTTTACAACCAGCGGATTCGAGGGTGATAAGTCTCCCAATCGAGCAGACGCCGCTGTATGGGCTATCTATTCTCTATTTCCATCACTGACACGGAAACCAGAGGAACCGAGCCACTATGAGCCACCGGAGAAATCGGACGAGGGCGCAGGCTATTGACCGGCTCTGGCCCACGACAGTCACCGCATATCCTGCTGGGCACGCCAACCCAAGTCTTACCGCATCTCTCGCACTTGTTTATACTGTCTCGCAGGTAGTACGGAAGCTGGCTCATATCGGCTCCCCAGTGATGACGCTATGGGCGATTATCCACCCAACGCGCACCACAACAAAAGTTATCCCGGCCAGAGCGAACAGCACGACGGCCAGAGCGACGAAGTATCTCATCTCAGCACACGCACCCGGCGGCAAACACACGCGCCGGTGTCACGCCAGATTCGTAAATCGAGTGCCCATAAATGAAGTAGAACGCCCTGCGGATGTTGTGCCGGTTTCCGGTGTGTGGTATGTAGCGGTTCATGATATTCTCCAGATTATAGTGGGCGGCTGGTATGTATCAAGCCGGGAGACACACAATACTCTCGATAAATAAAAAAGTCAACAAGTATTTTGCACATCAACACTACTCATGTTAGTGTGCACTTGCTTTTTATGCCCACTTGTGCTATAATCCAAGCTCTTTTTGCAAGTTTCACGGCGGTATTTATCACGGCAGTTTGCGCAAAATGTTACACGGCAGGCGCAACAATACAACCGGCCTAGAATTAGTGTAACACCATAATAATAAAGGAAGAAAAATGGACTGGTACCAACATTCGGGTTATCCGGCACAATCCGCCAACGGGGACTCTGCATCCGCGCGCAGCGAGTTCGACGCCATTGCCTTAAATGGCACAAAGCTCCCGGCCCTGACCGGCTCCGCCCTCCGCATCGTTCGAGTGAATGCCGCTGGAACAGCGCTTGAGTCAGTCACGACAGCAACGGCTACGCTGGAAACCTATGCATCGGTGCAGGCCGGCACGCAGATAGGGCTGGCTGCCGCCAAGACAACTCCAGTGGATGCTGACGTATTCCCTGCGCTCGACAGCGCGGCTGCAAACATCCTGACCAAGTTCACGTGGGCGAACATCAAAGCCACAATGTATGCTGCCTTCGGTGTATTGCTTGCGGCTGGAACTGGAAAGACAACACCAACTGGTGCAGATAGTCTGGCGATAAGCGATAGCGCTGCAGCTGGGGCAACGAAGACACTGACATTTACCAATCTGGTGACGTATCTGGCGGGGCTGTGCAGTGCTGGGTGGAATGCGGCTACGGCAACACTGGCCACTACAGCCACTAATCAATTTGGTGGAACTGTAGCAGCAACGACAATCAGCGCAATCGGATTGATTTTCGCGAACGGCGGTCAGATAGAATTTCCAGCAACGCCGAATCCAAGTGCAGATGCGAATACTCTGGATGATTACAAAGAAGGAAGCTATGTTCCGACTGGAACGATGAATACGAGCGGAACCGTGACTATTACCAGCAGTACCATTACTTATACAAAAATCGGGAAACGAGTATTTGTAAGTGGTTTCATTGTTTTTAATTCGGTTAGTTCTCCCTTGGGGAATTTAATCCTTAGTGCATTGCCTTGGGCTTCCTACGGTAACTCTTCCTTTGGGGTCTTTTCCAGCGGTGGCGGGGCAAGTGGTGGCCCCATCGAAGCCTATATTGGTAATAGCGCTAACATTGTGCTAGGCAAAGCAGCCGGGGGTGACTTTGCCATGTTCGGGTCAGGTGATTTAGTAAACAACCAACAGATTTATATTTCAGGCTCTTACATTGCCGCTAACTAAAACTTCGCATTCACACCAATCGAAAAGTTATGAGCAACATACCCAACCTCAGAGCCAATCGTCACATACTGGAATGGTGCGCGATACTTTTCAGGAAGCAGGTAAGCGATACCGGCATGAAGCACAGAGCCTACAAGAAAGTAGCGATTGACCGCACCGATGGCTGGGTGAAGTCCAAGATAGGAATTTTCTTCGTGCCATTGGTCAGGATTCTCTGCAATGGTGTGTGTTTGCAAGGCATCAATAGCCCACAAGGTTTGGAATGTAGCCTCGCGCCAAGTATCACCAGCCGTCCAATCATCCGCAAAAGCCGATGAAGAAACGAGCAGCAGTAGAGCAATAATAATTTTACGCATGATAACCTCCGTTTAGATAGGCTCATGATACATGAAAACAAGAAATAGTCAAGGGGAAATCTGTTGTGGCCAAGCGATGCGCAGTGCGAGGCACTGTTATGTAAATATGGGCAACCAGTAAACGAGCAGACGCTCGCGATGATACGGGAAGCGGTGAGAGCTGGAATGAACATGGATGTGATGCGAATAGAATACCGGGAGAAGAAATGATTGAGCTGCTGGCAAAGATACTGCACCACCTTTTTTCCACGAACGACAACAAGTGGGGTGGGATAAATGATTGACCTTCTGCATTACATTTTTTATTGGACGCTATCTCACCCGGCACAAGGTTTGGTGTTCTGGTGCTTCCAGCTTATAGTTGGGTTCTTGGTATATGCGGCACTATCCTCTCCGGCTGGTGATGGTCACGCTAAGTGGACGAAGCTTTCGCTTGGATGGAAGATTGTGCTGGCTCCGCTTGCCGCCTATTACCCAGTGGATGTAGTGCTGAGACTGTTCTGGACGCTGGTATGCTGGGAGGTTCCTGATTTTTTCCACAACTGCACGATAACCGCGTGGTGTGATAGCCACTGTCTTGATTCAGATGGCGCGAGCATATTCAATTGGAAGCGCGGCATGGGAATTGGTATGTGCAGGGTATTGTGCCTATTCCAGCCGGGTCACTGTCCACACTACAAGGCATGAGTCGTACATTCAGAAAGCAGCGCCCAGAGATGCGGCTCGGTGAATCACTCGCACACAAGCGCACGAAGAACGGCAATGTGCGTGATGGAACGCCAACCCATTGCAGCCCGTCATGTGAACACAATGGCGGTTGCCCATGGTGCACCGGCAACAGACTGCACGCCTCGGAACGCCGCACAGCTCTTGACATGGATGGAGACGAATAATGGCAAAGATAAACTGGTTGAGCCGCATGGTGGTGAAGGGGCCGCGCTTGGTGCTGTGCCTGAGCGAGGCGGAGTATCAGGCGGTAATCAAGTTTTTGGTGGTGACAGACCCCGACCCATGGCTGATAGATGGCGGAGCATGTGTACACCACTTCGCATCATCTGGTGGTGGACGAACAGAGGTGGTATGCCTGAATGCTGATGACTTTGATTCACCGATAGAGATTGCCAGCGTGTTGGTTCACGAGGCTGTTCACATCTGGCAGGGGTACCGCGCATACATAGGCGAGGATGAGCCATCGAAAGAGTTCGAGGCGTATTTCGTTGAGAACGTAAGTCGCACGCTAATGGAAGCTTACGTCCTCCAAAATGCCAAATAATAATGGTACAGAACGGCGGTAGTTACTCAGATTTACCGACACTACGTATCACCATGGACGTAAAGAACACACAAGGGAGAGAGTAGTAAGCGGCAGACAAAAAAATACCCCGCAAGATACACGGGGTAAAGTGTCACTATTTCGGTTCATTCCCCTTAATAAAGTTAACGTCTTTACGTGTCAAGCCTTTAAGGCGCAGCAATGAGTCAACATTGAGGTATCCACCGCTTGGGGTAATCTTGGTATGATTCGAGAGGCAGTAGTAACCATCAACAGAATGCAAGTACGGTGTGGCAGAGCGCCTGCTGTCTTTTACAACTCCGATAAGCATTTCGTTCTCCTTGGTTATGGGTAATAGATGTAACGTGATGCATTGTTACATAGCGCGAAATGAAAGTCAATAAGTATTTTGATAGTGAGTAACCACTTGCATTGTAACCCAATATGTGCTATAATCCCACCTCAATCCAGATGTTGAACTCTGCTAAATCGTAACCCACTATGCCAATTCAATTTTCAGGGGGAGAACTTGACCCTCACAACATAAGCCAAGACACAGTTGACAGCCTTCCAGATGACGTGAAGGCTGTTGTCATTGCTGCCCAATTGAAGCGCCAGCAGGTCATCGACGCACTGGGTAGCGGAGTCAAGAAGGCAATCGACGAGAACATACGCTTCCGCGCTCAGTCCGGTATCGAGACCGAGTGGACCGAAGACGAAGAGTTCTATGAAGGCGTGGACGATGCCAACCGCGGTGAGAGCAAGTACATCAAACCAAACCACCCGAGCGGTGTCCTGACGCAGAAGAGGGTCAAGAACAAGAAGAGCGGCTCAACCGTGTTCTTCAATATCACCAGACAGTACGTGGACAATGCTGCCGCATCAGTATCAGAGATGGGCAACCCGACGAATGACCGCAACTTTGAACTGAAAGCAAACCCGGTTCCGGACATTGCCAAGCACAAAGACAACCAGACACCACACCCGGCTACTGACGCACAGGGCCAGCCCGTAGCAGCCACCGTTGGAGACTTCGCACAGCAGGCACAGGATGCTGCCCAAGCTAAGGCCGAAGCTGCGCAAGAGCAGATTGACACATGGCTCATAAAATGCCAATGGCATGCCCAGTTGCGAGAGTGCGTAACTGCTGCAGCCAAGATTGGTTCTGGCGCAATGCGTGGACCGCTGCCGACAATCTACAAAGGCAAGAAGGCTGTCCAAAGCACAGACGAAAGCGGCAAGACCACCACCGGTCTCGAAGTCGAGATTGAAACTGTTCCGTCATCCAAGGCGGTGAGCGTGTGGAATCTCTTCCCATCACCAGACTGCGGCAACGACATCCAGAGCGGCTCCAACTTTATCGAGCGTGATTTCACGAATGCGCGTGGACTGCGCGACATGAAGTTGCTGGACGGATACATCGCAACACAGATTGACAAGGTGCTTGATGAAGGCCCCAGCAAGGAAGTCAAGAACAAGCGCACCAATAACAGCGTGGCTGAAGACAGCGAGCAGTACACGCTGTGGTACTACTACGGCCAGTTGACACGCGACCAGATTGAGGCCATGAGTGTGGCCGACACACTGAAGAAAAGCAGCGAAGCAGACGACATCAAGGCACTGAAGCGTATCGAGATGCTGGAGGCATGCCCGTGTATTGTCACCATGGTCAATGACATACCAATCCGCGCATCCCTCAACCCGCTCGACACCGGTGAGTATCCGTATGACATCTGGTGCTGGGAAAAACGCGAAGACTCGCCATGGGGTCGCGGCATATCTCGCATCATGCGCACAGCCCAGCGCGTCACTACTGCGGCACTGCGCAACCTGATGGACAACGCGGCATTGTCTGGTGGCGTGCAGATTGGTATCAAGAAGGGCTCAGTCAAGCCAATGGGTGGTGGTGACTGGAAGCTGTCGAGCGTTGGCTTCTGGGAGATGACAGACGAGGACGCACGCGGCATTCAAGACGTACTGTCGTTCACTCAGATTCCATCCGTCCAGAGAGAACTGATGGAAATCATCCAGTTCGGCCAGAAGATGGCGGAGGATGTCACCGGCATGCCGCTGCTGTTGCAAGGCCAACAGGGTTCTGCACCAGACACGGTTGGTGGCATGCAGATGCTGAACAAGAACGCAAACGCCACACGCCGGCAGAAGGCGCGCTCACTTGATGACGACTGTATCGAGCCACACATCCGCCGCTACTACCAGTGGATTCTGATGTACGGAGATGAGAGCGCGAAGGGTGACTACACCATCGACGCGCGCGGCTCACAAGCACTGGTTGAACGCGACATTGCCAGACAGTTCAGCATCCAGATGATAAACAACGCATTGCAGCCATCGTTCGGCATCGACCCATACAAGGCCATGGGTCAAGTATTGCGCGCCGAGATGATAGAGCCATCTACATGGCAGTACGACGAAGACACGTACAAGCAGAACATGGCCAAGCAGCAACAGGCTGGCAACCCAGTCATTCAGGCCGCGCAAATTCGCACAGCATCGGCAGAGAAGATTGCCGCAGAGCAGATTGCCGCGGACACGGCTAACGCCAAGACCACTGCAGAAGCAACGGTCAGTGCAGTTCAGGCACGCACGCAACGAGATGACGCATTCGCACAGGCATCGCTACAGGCCAAGAACGACTTGGGGTACAAGACGCTGGAGATTCAGAAGGAAATCGCATTGCTGCAGTATGCAACGCAGGAGAAAATCAGCCTCAACGCCGCCAAGGTGCAGATGGCCAACAAGACCATGGAGTTGCAGACCGAGAAAGAGCTGGCCGGGGCATCCAACCAGATGACTGCTGCTATCCACGTATCCGAAGGTGTGCAGGCAGACCATCAGCAAGGTCAGGACATCGCAGCGCAGGGTGGCCAGAACGCCCATGAGCAGGCAACACTGACAGCACAGCAAGAGCACGATAAGGAACTTGAAGCGATGAAACAGCAGCACGCTGCAGAGTTGCAGAAACTGGTGCACGCGCATCAACTGAAAATGAAACCGGCGGTGCAGGTACCGGGGCGCGCAGCCAACGGACACGCACTCGACCAAACCAAGGGGAAATAGTATGAAGCTGACAGAGCTTGAGCCGCGCTGGTTTGGTGGTGGTGCAGACAACAAAGAGATACACGGGATGTCATTCCAGTGCCCACACTGCAAGACGATTAGGTTGGGCGTGCCATTTCATCATTCGGCTCCACAACGCATGAGTGACGACCAATCAATTCACCACACACTAGGTGAATTTATCTGGCAGATAACAGGTGATGCGCCAATTTTTGATGGCCTGAAACACGGTGGATTCGAGAGCGTATCGCTGACACCATCTGTGGACGCAAGCAAGATTGGACATTGGCATGGATTCATAACGAACGGAGAGATTCGATAATGGCAGACGCAGCAGCAACACTAACAGCATCACAGGCGCCAGTAGGTTCTGGAATGGCCGCAATGGCTAAGAACACAATCATGATGAAGAAGGCATATGACCAGCACGTCATGGATGCGCAAGAGAATGGTGATACGCCGCTGCCATTTGCTGACTGGATGAAACAGCAACAGGCGACACAGGCGGCGGCCAAGAAAGACCAGACCGCTGGTTACAACGAAGCATCAAAATAACAGGAGAGAAACATGGCACTCAAGAAAACAGGAATGACAAGCTTGGCGCGCAGCAAGGCTGAGATGAAGGACCGGCAGGGTGGCAATGGAATTGCAGTATCATTCACGGACAAATATCCGTATGGCGTATCTCTCAACCTGGACAATGATGAGCTTGAAAAGCTTGGTATAACAGAGCTACCGGAGCTTGGTGACGAATATGCCGTAGTCGGCATTGCGAAAGTCACGCGAGCATCGCAGTCCGCATCAACATCTGGGCAGGACACAAGCTTGGAGTTGCAGTTGACGCACCTCAAGTTGACGCATGAAAACGACACAGAAGAGGCCGCAGAGTCTCGCGCCAAAGAGCAATCAGAAAATCTTAAGAGCGCGCAGGCGGACGGCTACAACGAAGCAAACAAATAACAGGAGAGCAACATGGCAACAGTAAAGGGAACATTGGCACCATCACCAAACTCAAACGACGGCTCGCTCGTCATCGCACAATGGACAGCAGTCCTAAACGCCGGAGACGGAACACCAGCAGAGCTTGGTGACTTTGCAGACAAGTCAGTTCAGGTTACTGGCACGTTCGGCGTGGGTGGCTCCATATCGCTAGAAGGTTCTAACGATGGCACGAACTACGTGATACTCACCAAGCCGGGCGGAACTGCAGCCACGCTGACAGCTGCTGGTATTGTTGCCATCGTCGAGAGCACCAGATTTGTCAAGCCGGTAGTCACAGCCGGTGACGGCACGACCTCCCTCAACGTGACGCTACTCGCACGCCGCTCTACACCGCTTCATCAATAATATTGTCGTTGACATAGCAAATGGCATTACTTACCACTAAGGATAATGTCTGCGAGGTCTCGTCTACAAAGGGCGTGGCCTCGTTCATATTGGGCGGAGCAATCAAGGGTAGCCAGTCATTCGCTACTGCATACCCAAGCGGCGGCTCTGTATACTACTTCGCTCGCGAGTTCACGCTAACAAAAGAAGTTGGCATCATGTGGGAGATTGGTACCGGCACTCTGACCGGTGGGACGCTGAGCCGAGACACGGTAATCTCATCATCTGCCGGAACATCCAAGGTGCAGTTCCCCGGCCCGGTCACACAGATTTACAGCATTGTTCCGCTCTCCACGTTGGTAACTGACATCAACGCTGCATTGGCTTCTTACAACACTCCTGTCGCTTGGAACGGCTCAACTGACCGTGTGCTCGGAGTAGGGCAGATTACGCAGGACTCCTTCACCTCCGCAACCTCCATGCCGCTGCACATAGCTTGTGGTGATGGGCAGATTTATGAGATTGAAATTGTGGGGAGTTATACGCCCGCAGCAGCAACTGGGAATCCAATCCTGAAACCAAATAATTCCACTCCAGTAACCAATTCTTTTACTACTCAATATGGAGTACAAACGCAGACGACTATCATAGGTAATTTCTCTGTAGCAGGTGCGGATAATGGATTCCTTCTATCCGCTGGACAAGCATCACTATTAAGCGCCCAAGCAACGATTTTTACATCCACGGCCACTAAGTGTACATCAACGCATTTCAGCTCATATAACACTGTACCAAACTATGCTTCAGGGTGGATGGATTCTACGTGGAACGATACCACAACAGTCTGGTCATCCCTCGGAACAATACTAATGGCGCCTGCGTGGACGGGGCAGATTGTAGTTAGGAGGGTTGCATAATGATATATGCTAAATTCGTCGATTCAGTAGACTCCACCGGAGCCAGATTCACCGGAATACAACTCGCACCTGATGCCAGTGACCCATCATTTACTGCCTACGATGTGCCAGATACAGGCTGGTTTGTTCTGGATGCGAACTATGTGATAGGGACTCGTGACCCTGCGAGTGTAGTTGCTCCGCCGCAACCCAATCCAGCGATAGCTTTAATAGACGCGCAGCTTCAAGCATTGGACATTAAGCGTATCCGACCAACTGCTGAGGGTGATACAGCTTATCTGGCTACACTTAATCAGCAAGCAGTAGATTTGAGAGCGCAACGGGCGGCGTTGCCACTGACAATATAATTCATGTTTGTAAGCACACACTATTGACAATGTTGAGCAACTGTGCTATAATTCGCACTCAGACAGGGAGAACGTACAAGTGTCCAAGGAATACGAGTTCAGACTCACACAAGCAGAGCGAGCAAGTTCCACGCACATCAAGTACCAAGCTCACTTTGAATACCTGCTCAAGCGAGAACGTGCGAAGAACGACATCCCGATTTCGGAAGACAAGACCAACTTGACTCGTGGTCGCATAAGTCTGGCAAAAGAATTGATTGGCCTCGGCACCAAACCAAAGCCAGAGGACGATGAGGAACAGGATTGATGGCATGTAGCTCAGTTGGTAGAGCAGCGCCCTGTTAAGGCGACGGTCTCTGGTTCGAGCCCAGACTAGCCAGCCAGTAACGTGTATAGAAAAGCAGGAATTCTGTGCACGATTATAGAACGTGTAAAGAGCATTATCCTGAATGATTGTTGGCCGACACCACGGCTTGGCGCGTCGCCACTAGCAGCAGTCATTGAGGATAAGCGGAAGCTCCGAGTGTTAATCTACCCACTCTGAGGTACCCGAAAGGGTAAGCGGCCACACCGAGAAACAGAAGTGGTGCAACGAGCAGCAGAGAGTGCTGTGGTTTTGTCAATTAAGATTCATGCTGATTGTCACCAGTCAGCATCTATGTTAAAGCGCCGGACAGAGATGCCCGGCAAGATGTAAACAACGACTAAATGCCGTTTGTCAAGGAGCAGTAAATGCCAAAAGCAAAAGATGCGCCAGCAGTGGGAGATGTAGCAGACGTAGTAGTAGAGCAAACGCCAGAGGAAGCCAAAGCAGCACAACTTGAAGGATTCGTGGAAGCCGACACATCGACAGCCACCCCAGCCAAGACAGAGAAATCTGCCGAGGAAATCGCTCAGGAAGATGCAGCCGCAACCAAGGCAGCAGAAGAAGCACGAGTAGCACAAGAGGCAGAGGCAGCCGCAGCAGCGCAAGCTGAAGCAGACAAGCCAGTGATTGCCGGATACACCGCAGCCCAGTTGACAGCGGCACTCGACAAAGCCAAGCAGTATGATGGCCTGAAGAGCTCGCTCGACAAGGTAAACGGAAAGTTCGGTAGCATTGAGCAGCGTCTCGCGCAGATGTCCGAAGCAAAGCCTGCAAACGTCCAGTTGACTGATGAGGATGTTGCAGACCTGAAGGAAGAGTATGGCCCTGAGCTGGCCGGTGCGTTGTTGAAGACGCTCAACAAGTTCGGAGCCAAAATTGGTGGTGCGGTCAAAGAAGAAAAATCTGGACAAGCGACACCTGAAGATGCACAAGCCAAAATCGAAGCAGCCGTGAAAGCTGCCAAGGCAGAGGTGGACGCAGAGCTTGCATCCAGCAAGCAGGAACTCGAACTCAGACTCTTGACGCGCGAACACAAGGACTGGAAATCTCTTGTGCAAGGCGAGCCGCTGAAGAACGCGGACGGCACAGTGCAGGTAGATAGCAAGGGCAGACCAATCATGGGTGCCAAGCCAGAATTCACAGCATGGGTGAAGACATTACCCGAGGCTGACCAGAAGAAGCTTGAGACTGCATGGGATGCTGATTACCTTTCTGAAACGCTCACGAATTACAAGAAGCACATTGCAACACAAAAGGCAGCAGCGGATGCATCGGCAGCGGCAGCGAAACACAAAGCAACACCAGCACGAGTATCGGCAGCGGTAACATCGCGTGGCGTGCCCGGCTCGGTGGCAGGTAAGAGCGCACTGGATGAGCAGAAGGAAGGCTACGCCAGCGCATAGGAAATCACACTTCCTCGATAATTACAATAATAAAGGAATAAAATCATGGCCTTGCAAAATTACAACACCCAACCGGGTCGTATCAACAAACTGCTTGGGCAGATTCTTGCTCACGCTGAGCCGATGGAAATCACCGGCAACGTCGGTGTCCAAAAGGACGTTCCGAAGAACAAAGGCGACACGGTCATCTTCCGTCGTTGGCTGCCTGTTGGCGCACCCAATGCAAACGTGTTCTTCCCCACCACAACTGCGGTTGACCGTGGCAATGCGCTGGCACAAAGCTACATCGCATCTGAAGGTGTGACTCCCAACGCCCTGACCATCACGGCTCAGGACTATCCTGTCACCCTGCAGCAACTCATCATCATCTTCGGTTTCTCCGACAAGATGGCTGACCAATACGAGGACGACATCCCAACCGAATACAAATTGCAGACTGGCCAACAACTCGGTCTGGCTCGCGAGATGATTCGCTTCGGTGCCATCAAGGCATCGACTAACCAGTTCTACGGTGGCACCGGCACAACCCGCGCTACCGTCAATGGCAAAATCACTCTGCCTTTGCTGCGTAAGGTTGCCAAGTATCTGCTTGCACACCACGCAAAACAGGTTACCAAAATCCTGAAGCCCGGTGTAGAGTACGGTACCGTTGCTGTTCAGCAAGCATTCATGGTGTACGCAAACACCGACCTGAACCAAGACTTCTACGACTTGCCCAAGTTCAAGGATGCGGTTGACTACGCTCAAGGCGCAGCTCGCATCACTGGCGAAATCGGTGCAGTCGAAGGTTTCCGCATGGTTACCTCGCCCGACCTGCCAGCAATTCTGGACGGTGGTGCGGCTGTTGGTTCTACCGGCTTGGCATCCAACCTCGGCACCAGCATCGACGTGTATCAAGTCGTTGTGTGCGGCCAAGATGCATGGGGTCAAATCCAGATGAAGAACGGCTCCGGCGTATCCGGTACCAGCGCAAGCGTGCTGATGCCCGACCAAGAAGACAAAAATGACCCAGCTGGTCAACGCGGTTACGTTACGGCCAAAAACTGGTTTAACGCACTGGTCACCAACTCCGATTGGGTTGCAATCGTCAACGTGGGCACCACTGCCTAATAACCCAAGGGCCGGCTGATAGCTGGCCCTATTCAGGAGAAACATTATGCCAAGTATTCAAAATAACGTAGAACGCCGTCTCGACGCATTCCACGCACCGTACCAGCGCAAGTCTCTGGAAACGCTGTTCGGCCCAACACTGGATGGTTCGGTATCGCAGAACCTCGTCAGTGGTGGACTTGCCATCCACGGTTCTACTTCAGGACTTGCCAAGACTACCTATAACATCTACTCCGTCGTTGACGGCGTACTGGTGTACACCGCTGCGGCAGATATGCCTGTCCTCACTGGCTTCAACGTAGGTGCCGGAAAGTTCGGTGTCTGCCTGTTCGTTGTTGACCAGTTCGGTACCGTGTCCACGCTGTACAGCGATGGAACTGCTGCGGCAATCGGCAACATCGTGTTCCCAGTTGTGCCTACAGGAAAGGCGTGCATCGGATTTATTCTGGTGACATATGCTTCTGCCTTTACAGGAAACGCCATTCCGTTGGACACCGCCACAACCGTTTATGTCAACGTCACTGGCGACTTCAACCCGGGCCTCATCGGCGCGCTGTAACCTCAACCAATCAGTAATTCAGGAGAAACAAAATGGAATCAAAACTTCAAGACGTAGCAGGTATCACGATGGGGCTGGGAAATACTTTGCTGAGCGCCATCTCTGGTGCTGCCACCACAACATTCACCGCAGCCGCAGTTCCTTATGCAATCAATGGTAAGGCTGGCACCACAACCGTCCAGACAACCGCGGCATTCCCTGCTACGGATATTCAAACTGGCGTTGCCTATGCTGGTCTGCAAAAAGCCAACACCGGTACCGTTGTGCTGGTCGGTGTGCAGTTGGGCGCAACAGTTTACGTGGCCGCGCAAGGCTCCGTGGAAAGCTTGGATGCGGGTGGTAACTTCATCAATGTTCCAAAATTCCCGTCGGTCCCGGACAACTTCTGCCCGTTGGGGTACTTGGTCATCAAGGCTGGTGCGACATTCGTTGCGGCTACCTTCGTTCCCGGAACAACCAACTGGAACACAACCGGCATCACCATCGCCGTGCAGAACATCGTCGCTCTTCCTGATAGACCGCAGGTAGCTTAATGAGTTCCCGCTCTGCTAACGCATCGGGCATGCAGCAGACAAGGCCCATCAAGAGGTACACTGCTAGTCTATGCGGGGGCTTCGGTTCCCGCATTTTTTTCACAGTCTAGGAGAAACACCATGGCAGGAAATGTAAGTCGTAAAAAAGTAGCATCGGTCATCAAGAACAGCACTCACACAGATGACGTTGCAGAGCGCGACGTAACAACGTCCAAGACAGCTTCGCTTGACCATCTGGTTGGCGCATCTGACCTGCAGCTTGAAACAGCCGAAAGCGTTGTGCTGGCAAGTGATGCAGATACAGACGTAGCGTATCTCGCTGAACTCAAGTTCAACGAAGAGCCTGTCGAGATAACAATTGCAGAAGACTCAAGCGAGTTCCCTATCGACCCGGTTGCTCTTTCAAACAACGGCAAGCAGATATACGTGAAGCGCGGTGAAGCAACCCGCATCCCACGCAAGTTCGTGGAATGCCTGTGCAACCCTGTGATGCGCGTCCGCACCAAGCAAGTCAAGAACAACATGGGAGAGGATGCCACCGTACTGGAGCGCACGCGCTCACTGCAGTTCCCATTCCAGCTCAACGAGGTAAACGGCGCAACGCCAAAGACTCGTGCTTGGCTTCGCTCACTTCTGACTCGGGAGTAACCCATGGTGGCCGCAACAGTCGGCCCCATGAACTTTCTGGCTCTGGCGCAACGCTTGCAGTCAGAATCAGGAACGTCTGGGGCACCACAAACCACGGTACTCAATGCAACTGGTGAGTGGCTTCGCCTGTGCAACTGGGTTGCCAACGCATACACCGACCTGCAGAACAAGCGTCAGGACTGGCTGTGGATGGAGCATGATGTAGAGTTCGACACCATCTCCGGGCAGCAAGTGTATCCTCCAGCATCAACGGTATTCACTACGCCGGCTGGCACCGGTCTCCCAGACTTCAAGAAGTGGGAGCTATCTACCTCGTCTGGTGAGAATTCGTTCCGCCTGTGGCTCAAGTCTGCTGGTAATCACAATGAGACATTCCTATCATCGGGATTGTCGTATCCAGAATTTCGCGATTACTACCAGTACGGTGCCAAGCGCGACACACTGGCTCGCCCAATATCTATTGTAGTTGACCCGGCCAAGAGCATTCAGCTCGGACTTACCCCAAACGATGTGTACACCGTTGTCGGGAAATACTTTAGCGCCCCAAAGCTACTTGCTACTGATGCAGACGTTCCAGACTTCCCTGATTGCTACCACATGCTGATTGTCTGGATGGCTCTGGAGCAATACGGTATCTACCAGTCCTCACCAGAGGTCATAGCTCGCGCGCAATCCAATGGCAAGCCATTGCTGCAAAGTTTGGAAGATGAGCAGATGGAAGAAATCGGGTGGGCTGACCCACTGGTGGACTAGCATGTTCAGCAAAAAAGCTCTGCAACTCAAAACCCCAACCGTTCGATACGACACAGTCAACATGCAGGGCGGAATGGATGAGGTCACTCCAATCCTGCAACTTCCTTCCGGAATGGTTAGAGACTCGCTGAATTTTGAGTGCTCAATCCTCGGCGGGTACTCGCGCATTCAGGGATATGAGCGCTATGATGGGCACGCAAAACCATCTAACGCGGTGTTCAGTGATATCTACATCAGCTCATTCGTCAATGTTCCTGCGGTTGGAGATACCATATCTTGCGCAACAGCAACAGCAGTTGTTCTGGCTGTTGGTAGTAATTATTTGGTGGTCACAGAAGTCACAAGCGCATTCGTTCTGGGCGAGACTATCAAGGTTGGCGCAACCATAATTGGAACATACGTTGCTCCGTCCGGAACAATCTCGTCATACAACAACGCATATTACGTTTCTCTAGCTGCTAATCAGGCGCGCACTCATATCAGTGCAGTCCCGGGCTCTGGGCCAGTGCGTGGCGTGTTCGTATATGGCGACAAGGTATATGCGTTCAGGGACAACGTCGGAGCAACATCATGCCTGCTGTATGTTGAGAGCGCGACAGGGTGGACGCAGATTCCATTCTTCTATGAAGTGCAATTCACGGCTGGAACAACTGCCCCAGTTGAGGGAAATACACTCACTCAGGGTGGCGTCACCGCAACTATCAAGCGAGTTGTTCAGCAGAGTGGTGACTGGGCCGGAAGCTCAGTTGGCAAGTTCATCGTTACCGCCCCTGCCGGCGGGAACTTCGCAGCTGGTGCAGCAACTGCTCCCGGCTCTACGATGACGCTATCTGGCATACAGACTGCCATCACATTCACTGCCGGTGGGTTATTCGAAACACAAGCAGGAAACTTCTCTGGCCAGTCCAATACATTCCGAATGTATGGTTGCGACGGAGTGAATAGATGCTGGGAGTTCGATGGCACAACACTCGTTCCGATTGACACAGGCTTCACACCAGACGCACCAAACCACATCACCATCCACAAGAACTTCCTGTTCGTTGCTGTGCTGGCATCTCTTGGATACTCTGCCCCGGGTCTTCCGTACAACTGGACAGCACTTGCTGGGGCTGGCGTCGAGGCAGTCGGTGACAACATCACTGACTTCGTTGAATTGCCGGGCGCGCAAACAACGGCGGCCATGGCAGTATGGACGAGAAGCACCACGTTCATTCTGTACGGAACAGGACAGTCTTCGTGGAACCTCGTGCCACTCAACACAGGTTGCGGAGGACTCCCATACACTGCGCAGAACATGGCACATACCTACGTGTTCGATGACCGTGGCGTAATTGATATGCAGGAGACGCTGAACTACGGCAACTTCGACATAGACACAATCACGTATCGCGTGAACAACTTTGTGGCCAACAAGCGCACGAAGGTCATAGGCTCATCCCTCAATCGACACAAGAGCCAGTACAGGCTGTTCTGCAGCGATGGATATGCCCTGTATATCACCAACCTGCATGGACAGTATGCGTGGATGAACATTGCGTCTGGAGCCATGCCGGTGCTTTTTCCTGACGTGGTGAACGTGATTACCGAGGCCAAGATTTCTACCGGTGACGAGGTAACGTATTTCGGAGCAACCAACGGGTTCGTGTACCAACTCGACATCGGCACATCATTTGATGGTCAGGACATCCAGTATCACCTGACATTCGGATTCAACCCGGTTGGAAACCCCGAGATATTGAAGCAGTTCATGCGAGCTGACATCGACACAAGTGGCAACTCATATTTTGAATATGACTTCGGGTATACGCTCGGATTCAATCAGTCCAAGTATCTCCAACCAAACTATGCGACATATCAGAATGATGTGAGTGTACCGGTGTGGGATGCTTTCGTCTGGGACAACTTTACATGGGACGGCGTTAACCCGGGTCCGCAATCATGCGAGATGAAGGGCACCGCTGATGGGTATGCCATAAAAATCAAGGGCTCGTCAGCGCTGTTCAATGCGTTCAACGTCAATACTGCCACAATCAGCTACATTCCACGCAGAGGCAAGCGATAAGTGAGCACTTGCTATTTTGTGCTACCTGTGCTATAATATCAATTCGAATCGGAACCCCATACAATGGCAACATACACAGACATGCCGGTGCCCGCACCAACCACCACGACCCCGCCATCCGCGCCGAACTCTTCAGCACGATTGCAGGTGCCCGCACCAACCACCACGACCCCGCCATCCGCGCTGAACTCTTCAGCACCATTGCCATGGGAGAAACAGACTACGACTCCAGCACCACCAGCAGCGGCCACTGTTGCGCCTGCTGCCACAGCTGCTCCGGGAGTTGCTACGGCTGCTCAGGTAGACCCGAATGCACTGAGCAATCAGGTTGCCAAGGTATCAGACCCAAACTCTGAAATATCTCAGCGCGCCACAGCGATTGCCAATGAACAGAGCAACGATAAGGGATTGTTGAATTCCAGTATGGCCGTTGGGGCTGCGCGCAACGCCGTACTGCAGTCTGCCATACCTATCGCTCAGGGCGACGTGGCGGCTCAGGAACAGAATGCGCAGGCGGCCACCGGTGTAAGCCAAAGCAACGCCACAAACACGCAGCAAACAAACCTGCAGAATGCGCAGCAAACCAATGCGATTAACACCGTCAATGCCGGTGCGCAGAATACGCAGATTATGGCTGGGCTCGACCAAGCAAACAAGATTCAGTTGGCCGGCATAAACACGCAGTACCAGAGCTTCCTGAACAGTAGCGGAACAGCAAGCAGCCTGTACAACAGCACGATGACACAGATTGGTCAGATTCAGAACAATCCTAATCTCGATGCTGCGCACAAGACGGACGCCATCAACCAGTTGACCGCATTGCTGCAAAGCGGTCTGTCCAACATGAGCGCCATCAGCGGACTGAATCTTTCTGCTGGACTTGACTTTAGCAACTTGCAGCATGCAGCGACTGCAACTCCGGCAGCAACAGCGGCTGATGCAGCAGCAAAAGCAAAGGCAGAGGCTGATGCGCAGGCTGCCAATAGTAACCCAGGCAACTAATGTTCTTAGTTTCCAGAACTTTTGACGAGGCATTGATTTATGATTGCATCGTTGCATCTTGGAAACACGTAAGCGATGATGGAAGTCCGCGAGCTGATTTATATTTTCCAGACATCGGTCAACACAACTACTGGCTGACGGTTCACCTGCATGGTGAATTCCTCGGAATATTTTTAGCATCACCGCATGGTACAGCATGCAAAGAGGTACATGCGGCACTACTGCCGAATGCGCGCGGTTACGCGGTAGGAGCTGCCAAGCAGGCAATCAAGTGGATGTTCAATAATACAGAATGTGCTCGACTGATTGCATGGATTCCAGCATACAACAGACTCGCAGTAAACATGGCAAGGAAATCAGGAATGACAGTTTGCGGAGTAAACAACAAGAGCTTTTTAAAAGACGGTGCACTGCATGACGAGGTTCTGCTGGGCATATCAAAGGGGGAATCATGCCAGTAGCACTAGCTGCCGTATCTATTTATGAGGGTGTGGCTGCATATACTGCTGCAACTACCATTTTTGCAACCGTGGCAGCAGGTGCCATGATTGCTGGTGGTGCCATGACTATAGTAGGTGCCGCTACCGGAAACAAGAATCTTCAGAATGATGGCATGCTTGTTTCTGCTGCCGGGGGGCTTGGTTCAATGGCTGCAAAATCTATGGCAGCCAGCAGCGCAAGTTCTTCTGCCTCGGCATCAGATGCAGCAAATGCAACCAATCCATCTGCTGTAGCCAGCACGCCATCTGGTCCAGTTGACGCAGCCGGAAACTCTCTCAGTGTGAGCGGTGCTCCGGTAGCGCCAGTAGCTCCAGCTGCACCGGCAGTGACATCTGCCGCACCAGCAGCAGCGGGGGCACCAGCAGCTGCTGGTCTGGACGCAACAACCGCAGCGAAACTTGATGCCATCAGTCAGTCACAGCAAGCCTTGCAAAAGTACAGCATGGTAACTGGCGCGCTGCAGGGAGCGGGAACCGCATACTCTGGGTGGGCAAACCAGCAATCTCAGAAAGAGATAGCCGCCCAGCAACAAAGATTCCAGCAGGGTCTTGCTGACCGAGCAAACTCAATTGGACAGGTTGGCATTGCTCCCGCAAACCTGCTGTCGGTTGGTGCCGCCGGTAATCTTGTCGCCACTCCAACAGTATCAAGTCCACTTGTTGCGCCAGTAGTTGCGCCAGCGGTCCCGCAGCCACAAGCACCACTCACAGTATAAGGTGAAGAATATGCAAGCACAACAACCAGCACAGGCATCTGGCTCACTCACAGTAAGCTCTCAAGCACTCGAAGCTGCTATGCTAAAGAAGTTGCAGCCAAACGACAAGTCCATCTTGTTGCGCGTATTTACGGCTGGAATGAAAATTCTTTTCTCACCACAAACTCATCAGCAGATGCTGCAGGAATTCGAGCAGCAGATGCAGAAAGGCGTGGACGTTGGGCAGCTCATCGGTACAGACATTACGCACATCATGGTTCTGCTGTTCAATGAGAGCAAGGGTTCTATGCCAAAAGGCGTTCTGGTTCCGGTAGGTACGCTGCTCATCGCCAAGGCGTGTGAGTTTCTGAACGAGGAACACATTGCACCGGTAACAGACCAAAATTTCAGTGATGCAGTACACGTCATGACATCTGCCGTGATGGCAAAATTTGATGCTGGCTTTGCGGCGAAGGTTGGTGCACAACAAACGCCCGTACAGAATTCCCAGCCTGCGTCTCCATCACCTGCTCCACAACAAGCGCCAAGTGCGCTGCAACAAGGAGGTATGTAACATGCCCGGTCTATTAGGTGCTCTCGTTGCCGGCGGTGTTGCTGGTGGCGCAGAAGCAGTAAACAAAAATGTAGCAACACAGAACCAGCAAACTATTGATGAGAATGTTGCAGCGCAGCGTGCTGGCGTAGAGGATATGTACTCTCAGGCAAAAGAAATGCGCGGATATGCCATGGCTGGACGGTATCGCGACCAAGTCATCAGGCCAGCTCTGGAGCAGGGCGTGCCAGTAGAATTGGCGCGTCAGGGCCTATATGATGGAACACCCACTCCAGAAGATATTGCTGCCGGAAGAAAACAAGCAAAGCCTGCAGACATTGCGGCAGCACAATCAATCGCTCTTACAAAGGCTGGTGTAAACCCGGAAATAGCCGCCAAGTCTGGTTATGACATTGTCAGTGCCGCAGACAAAAATGCAGCAATGCTTGAGGCTTGGACTGGTCGTGGTACACAGGCCGCGCTCATCAACGCTGGAGCTAGAAATTATGCTACTGACACCATGTCCGCAAAAGACATTGCCATCGCCAATGCAAAATATGCCAACATGCCGGCTTCTCAAGCAAACATTGCACTACGCAGCGCAAACTTTATTTTGCTGCCAGCAGCAGAGCAAGCGGCTATCCAATCAAGGGCTGCTGCTGCCCCCGTATCAGTCAGTGCTCCGGGCGCGCTCAGCACAGGGGTAGCACCCGGAACCCCGTCGTCCGCTGGAGCACCACCCGAAAATGTAGATGCATTATTTCCTCCAAAGTAGAAATTGACTTTTTATAAAATTTGTGTTATTGTATAAAATTTATTTTGGGGTCTGCCATGAACAAAAATTGTATAGATGATGCAATCCAAATTTTCCGCAATTTAAAAGATACTCGTCGTCGCGAGTTTGTAGAAATAGTAAGACATAGCGAGCCACAGATGCTGAGAGAATCTGCCAAATTGGATAAGTATATTGGCCATTGTGATTTTGCCATTTATACCCTGTTAACAGAAAAGGAAAACCAAGAGCGCGCTGCCAATTGTTTCGCATACTTAACTAATATTCAGCAGCGTGTTGGGTTCGATGAAGGTAAGAAATATGCAAAGCAATATGGCGGATAATTTACATGGTTATCCCCAACTACAATAATAACCTTGGTAACCATAAATGGCCAACAGTGACATCGTCAGCACCGCGCTCGACAGAGGGTACTCTATTGATGAGGTTGCCAACAAGTTAGCGGCAACGCATGGTATTGACCCAGTAGAGGTCCGCGCTCGCGGATACGACAGCTCGGAAATCCTCGGAAAACTCGGGTATCAGGTTCCACCAGCAGTTCCAATGGGTGGAGTCAACATTCAAACATCTGACCAACCTGACACCGCACAACAGTCTGGTGCAGAATCTCGCGTGCTCTCGCATGATGTTTATGCCACACACCCAGACACGCGCGGCCTAAACTTTGATGACAAGGGTAACCCAATTACCCCGGGCATGAACACGACTGTCGATAGGCAGATAGCAGCACTGTCAGGAAACACGCAAACAGTTGACAATGACACAGCTATCGCTCAGCGTTTGGCCAGCAATCCACAGGCAGCATCTCCAACAAAAGCAAACGCCGCACTAATCCCGGGTTCCAATGAGAGTCAGGATAGTATCGCTGCGGATGCAGCTGTTGCAGTCAAGAACGCATCAACCCCACCTCCGGCGTTACCTCCAGTAGACATTGATACGCCAGCTGTAAAAGCGCAGTCAATGATGAAATCTGCTGCAGCTACTATTGCTGCGAGCGGCCAGAACCCATTCACTATGGCTGGTGTACCAGATGATGCAGCTGGTGTCATGAACCAGTTCACAATGAAGGCAATCGATAGTGCTACTGACGGTTTGGCACAAAATCACATTCAAGACTTTGGTTCTTCCAACACTGAGCCAAAGACCACCACACAACAGATAGCTGCTGGACTTGGTAACTTGGCGGGGTTCATACTGAGCCCAACAACGATTGCATCTGTTGGATTGCCAGCATCAATCAGCGCGTTCTCACGCATGGTTGGAGACCCGGCACTTGTAGACATCGCTAAAATAGTTTCATCCCAGTCTGTAGGATTGGGTCTGGCCACCACCGCGCAGTCCATGGGTCAGGCCGTCGATAATCCAGACGATGCCAAGCAGATACTTACCAGTGCCGCAGAAAGTGGTGCAGGAATGGGTGCAATATTTGGGGCGGTATCACGAATATTGCCTGCAAACACGTTGCCACAATTCCTTGGGCGTGTGGTTGGAAATAACGTAGCGCTCAACATGCTGAATGGTACCAGCCCAACTGATAACCGTCCGCTGTCAGACAAGATATTCGACTTCGGTTTAAACACTCTGTTCTCCATTCATGGAGCTGGAGGCATGTCTATTGGCGAGACAGTCGGCAAGGATATGTACGGAAACACGCAACAGGCAAAATGGGACACTGGTCGAGCAGCCATTCAAGCGCTCAATCCAGATTTTGCTCAAATGCGCCAGAACGCTCAGGAAGCGATTGCGGCAGCTCCAGACGTAGATACGGCTATCAAGGTAGCTACCGACGCAGTGCAGGCCCACTCAGCAGCGCTGGGTACCGAAAGAACGGTCGCCCAGATACTGGCTGACTTCCAGAAGAACAAACCATTACAGGGGATAGATAATGGGACAACAGACAATGGAGATGTGGGTCCCGGAGGAATTCAGCCAAGCGTACCGGGCGGGGATAATAACGCAGCGGGAGTTCTACCTGCTGATGTTCGCGCACCAAACGGAGCCGGCGTGGGAGAGGCCATCGACAACGCTGGAGGTGGCGCTACTGGTGGAGAGGGTCAGCCTCTGGCTGGCGAAGGAACCGCACTGGATACCGCCGGCGTACATGCTGCTGGAGCAGGAGTACGAGCCGGAGAGGAAACCGCATTAGAAAACCTATACGGTGGAACACATAAAGACGGAACAAAGTTTGGTGTGTCATACCGAACACAGAAACTTGCAGATGGTAGATTCGCTCTTGTGCGCGATATGGTTGACGCAGACGGTGAGAATACTCAACACCTTGGCTCGGATGGAATGTGGCATAAAGGCGAGCCATCCAAGCTTGTCATGGTGGCCGGTGGTGGGGTGAAGGTTAACAATAATGCCGATTCATTCCCAGATGAGGAATCGGCCCTGAGCGCAGGCAAGGATGATGCCGATTCCATGTCTGCTGTTAATCATAATGACTGGTTAAAAAGTCAGGCAGAGGCACCGACAACTGAGCAGAGGGATTCTGCTGGACGGGATGCTCTATATGACCGTGCTGTGAATGCAGCAACAAGGTCTGGCTACGCATCTGCATCACTCGTGCAGCGCAACACCGGCATGATACCGATAGCCCGTGCAAACCGCATCCTCGGCCAGATGATTGACAATGGCGTTATCAGCCCAGAGAAGAACTCGGCTACAGGGTTCCATGACGTTTTAGCGCGCGATGAAGCGCCTGAAGGCGCTTCTAATGAAGGCGGCGGAGAGGAAACAATATACGCACCACAGAAGATTGGACTGCTCCCAAAATGGGTGAGCGAAGACGGGTATAAGACACGTACTGGAGAGGTTCCAGAGATAGTGGGTACTCACTTCTCCAAGACAAAGCGCGAGTCTCTGAACGGCAGCATGTATGGCACCGGTCTCGAGGGACCCGAAGCTGCGCGCTTGCTGTTTGCTGAAGACCTTCGCTTGGGCCGCAGGATTCATTTCTACGTGGACGAAGGAAACGGCGTGCATCCTGAAGCTGGTGTCGGCAACGCACGCCACGATGTCAAGCTGAACAACCTGTATGACGCAGCCAAAGACCCGCTGAAACTTCGGGAGCCCGGATTCCAGACAGAGGAAAAATCAAACGCATTCGAAAGCGCTGTGCTCGACCATGGATTCGACGGCTACTATGCTAAGGGGGTATTCGGCAAGCAGGGTGCCGCGGTGCTGCTCGGAGACGACACCAAAGATGTGCGGCCAGAGCTACCAGAGAGCGGCATCCAGAAATCCGTATCAGCTAAGCTGACAGACAGGAACATTGCATACCAGACTCGTACCAGAAAGTTCAAATTGTGGTCTGATAATCTGCCAGTTAAGAAACTTGGATTCAATGACTTTAAGGATGGAGAGGGCGTGGTTGTTGAGGCAATCCATGGCACTACTGGAGACTTCGCAAAATTTGATATGAGCAAGCCAACCCCAGAAAATGATATGGGAGCTGGGATATATGCAACCAATAACAAGAAAGATGTAAGTTCCAATTATGCTGGAGAGGGCCCAGATTTAACCAACAAAATTGAGGCCATTGCATCTCAGATAGCAGATGAAAAAGGTGGAAAATATACCGACAAAAAAATACTGTCTGCGGCCAAAAAACAACTTGGAGTAAAAAACCAAGGTGTGGCAATGCCAGTATTTATTAGATTCAGAGACCCGCTGGTGTTGGGCGGCAAACACGAGACAAAGTTCGATTACAGCGAGCCTTATGACGAAACAACTGAAGAGTATGGTGATGCCACTGGCAGCCTAGTCCGATTCTTGGATACACTACGCGAAACCGCAAATGGATTCGAGCGCGGAAGCGCAGACCACCTGATTGACAGAATATATTCTCATGCATATGAAAATGAAGGCATTACGGCACGAGAAATTTTCGACATTGAAAAAAACGATGGGGGAAAACTTTGGGATGTATACGACGATAAGGGTCGCCTGTCATCTCGCGAGGTTTTGCGCAAGGCATTTGAACGGTATGGGTACGATGGAATTATTGATACCACTGTAAACCAAAAGTTTGGAACCGAACGCGAGAGCGGCGTATCTATGGCCGGTATGGATGAAAAAACGGTTCATTTTATTGCATTCAGCCCAGACCAAATAAAGTCATCGATTGGTAATAATGGTGAATTCGACTCCGCCAATCCAGACATCACCAAGAGCAAAGGTGAGCACTCACTATCACCAATCTCCAAAGAAGACGCGCTATCTTCCATGACACCCGGCATGCGAAAATCTGCCGAGCAGATGATGGCACGCGCCGAGCAAGGAAAGCGCGGCGGTCTGGTATTCGGCACTGAGGATGAGAACCTGCAGCGTGCTGCCGAGATGATGGCGAAGAAAAATGGTACTTCAGCAGATGCTGAAAGAGCCAAATTGGATGAAGTGATGCAGAACTCTAAGTCTGTTCACGCACAAACCGACACTCCAGAATTCAAGAAGTGGTTTGGAGACAGCAAGGTGGTGGATGCCGATGGCAAGCCACTTGTGGTTTATCACGGAACGGGAAATGATTTTTCAGTATTTGAAGAAAAATCATATAGAGCTCCGGGTGAGCGCGGTTTCTTCTTTTCTGCGGACCCAGAGATAGCCTCAAGGTATGCAGGGTTTGACCCTGAAGAAAACTTCCATTCTCAAGAAATCGGAAATGTCGTACCTGCGTATCTGTCGATAAAAAATCCTCTCATTGTTGATTTCAATGGCGGGAAAGAGGGTCGCTCCCAAGCAACAAAGAAAGCAATAGAGCGCGGCCACGATGGCATGATATTGCGCAACCATTACGACGCTGGAGGCGTACAAGACCAGTATGTCGCATTCGACCCAACCCAAATAAAATCCGCCACCGGCAACCGTGGCACATTCGACCCAAAGAATCCAAGCATCATCTTCTCCAAGAGCGACACGGACCGAGACGAACAAGTACACCGCCTGCAGGACAAGAACGACTACTCGCGCGACGAAGCGCTGCAGGATTACTTTGACGGCAAGCGTGTGGACGAAAAAGGAAACGACTTCGATGCACCGTATTACAGCCGTGGCCAGAAGGTAAACGGGTTCTATCACCCAGACCTCGGTACCAGCTTCATCAACACCGACAACGTGTCCAAGGAAGACGTGCCCGGAGTTGTGCTCCATGAAATTTCTCACATGGCCAACAACGACAAACTCAACTCTGAGGTGATGCACCGCCTGAATGTAGCAGAGGCTATCCAGCGCGGCTGGCTCGGCCCACAGAAGAGCTATGAGGCAGACGAGACTGAGCAGGCCAACATGCTGGACAAAGCTGCACACGATGCAGGATACAACAGCGTGGACGACCTATACGAAAAAGACCCTGACAAGTTCACGCAACTCGCTGAGCAGTTCCGCGAAGAGCATCCGATGATGTCCAAGTCTGGCTCCGCACCAGTGTGGTATAGCCAACTCTCAAAAGCAATCGACGCTGCCCCTGACAAGATGTTCGGCAAGGGCAAGATGACTGCTGACTGGCTCGCTGCGAATGCTGCAAAGCTCGGCGTGAAGAAAGCTGAGATGGATGCCATCGGTATCGACGACTGGCTGAAGCTGCAACCCAAGGTATCCAAGGATGATGTGAAGAACTTCATCGCGCAGAATGGGGTGCAGGTTAAGGATGTTGAGCTTGGCGATGTCGCCTCGAAAGAATGGGATAAGTTAAGCGAAAGATACGATGCGCTTTCTCAAGAGCTTAATGACTTTGAGGGATACCCGGTTGGTTCAAAGGCGCGAGATAGGCTTCTTCAAGAGCGCGAAATTGTATCTCATCTCATGGATACAACGCCTGCTGTTGGCGACCCGAAATTCGCATCCTACCAACTCCCCGGTGGGGAGAACTACAAAGAGTTGCTGCTGACGTTGCCGGAGAGAGAGCCACGTAACCTGAACGACATCGCGCAAGAGATGTATGGTAAACGATTCTCAGATTTAGGCGATGACGATGCGAATGCAGTGACCCGCGCTGAACGTGAGCAAAAGAAAGCAGAGAACTTTCGCTCATCCCACTTCGACCAGCCCAACATCCTCGCCCACGTCCGCTTCAACGAGCGCACCGATGCTTCGGGGGCGAAGGTATTGTTCTTGGAAGAGTTGCAATCTGACTGGGGGCAGAAGGGGAAGAAGCAGGGCTTTGGTTCCGACACTTCCGAACTGGTCAAAACACAAGATGCTTACACAAAATCGCTTGTTGAAAAATACGGTACTGAAGCGTGGCGAACACATGCCGATACCCTTGAGAAAGCCTACTGGGATGAACTCTCGCAGAAAATTCGCGCAGGCGAAGGCGGCGTACCCTCCGCCCCTTTCGTCACCGACACAAAAGCATGGACTGCGCTCGCCCTGAAACGGATGATACGCTACGCCGCAGAAAACGGCTTCGACAAGATAGCGTGGACAACTGGTGAGCAGCAGGCAGACCGTTATGACTTGAGCAAGCAGATTGATGAACTCATTGTATTCAAGAACGACGACGGAACATTCAACTTGCAAGCCACAATGCCGGGCGGCGGAAACCGTGATATTGGGAGAAACATTTTATCGGATAAACTCGAAGACTATGTTGGTAAAGACCTAGCCAAAACCATCGCGGGGCAAGAAACAAAATCTGACGTGTACAACGCTGACCAGTTGCGCGTTGGCGGCGAAGGCATGAAAGGCTACTACGACCAGATAGTTCCGCAGGTGGCCAATGACGTGCTGAAGAAGCTGGGCGGCGGAAAGGTTGAGGATGTCGGAATTCCAGACCCAGATGTATCAAAGTTTAGCGTGGTCTTGCCAAGCGGTAAGGTTATTAAAGAAACTGATGCACTAAGCAATGCAGAGGGTCTGGCAGATAAATATGAGGGAGCAGTGGTTCGAAGAAACGAACCAAATACTAAACAACAAGGCTTCACCATCACCCCAGAACTACGCGCCAAGGTAATTAACGAAGGCATGCCACTTTTCAGCAAGAACGCAGAAGCGCAAGGTGGTGACATCTACGCTCGTGTCCGCGCGCGCATGGCTGCATCAGGAGTCACTGGAGATGCAAGGGAAGCCACGAGCTATCTGGTTGAAGAAGCCATGTCCATGGGACAGACTGCTGGGCACTCGCGCATCGACACGGGATTCTGGGCGTGGGCTACCAAAGCGCTGCCTCCATCCGTCGTAAACACCCTGCGCCAGTGGGTGGCCAACGTGCGTGCAGCGATGTTCCGCCATGGTCTTGTGTTGAAAGAAAAAGACCTGACCATCGACGACTTCGTTGCCGTAGCGCGCGCCAATATGAAAGACTTGGCAAGCGGAAAGATGGAGGCCGCTGGTGGTAACAGGGCAATTGCGGGAAGTGAACAACCTTCTGCATCAGAATCTCCCAAGTCAAGGCTAGTACGCCAGGATGAACCTGCCGAAACGCAGCCTGGCATTGTGGACAAGGTGAAATCTGCCGCGCACTCGGTAACCAAGGCGCTGGGCGATATCAAGTCTGCGTGGGCAACCGACAAGAAGATTACTCAAACTCAGAAGATCATCGACAAGCTGACTGGTGATTACCAGCGGATAGACTTCGAATTGCACAAGGCTGCGGATAAAATCAACGAGCAGGCACCAGACGATCGGCAGAAGGCCATCACTCATTACTTGCAGGCTGGCGGTGATGAAACAATCCTGCGCCAGCGCGCCGCCGAAGTTCCGGAAGCATTCAAACAAGAGTTCATGGATGCTGCCAAGCTATCTCCGGAAGAGAAAGCGCTTGCCGACTATATTCGCGACGACCAGGAAAACAACTGGAAGATTGCCAACGAGGCCGGGGTTATCGAGGGCCACGTCGAGAATTATGTCCGTGGTCAGTGGGAGCGGCAGAACGAATATGGTGATCGCGTCAACGCCATTGCCAACTCGGGCATGCTCAATACCAAGCCCAAGGAAGCCATGCAAAAGGTATTCCAGAACTATTACGATGGAATCAAGGCTGGGTTTGTGCCGACTGATACCCGAATTGGCTATCAGTATGTCGCTGGCCAGCGGGCGATTCGGCGCGCCATGGCTGCCCGGCAAGCGCTGGATGACTTGATGTACGCGCGCGAACTAGACGGTAAGCCGGTGGTCGTGGTCGGAGCTGCAGGTCGCATGTCTGAGGATCAGTCCGGTGCACGGACTTATTTCGTATCCCCGAACGTGACCGACGAAGGCTTTGACCAGAACATCTACGGCAAGCCTTTCAATCACCCGGCCATGCGCAAGTGGAAGTGGGTAGGCAAGGATAATGAAGGCAATGCCATCTTTATGAATGGCGATATGTACGTGCACAAGGAATCTTGGGGCAGGCTCAATGCCCTGCTGGGCCGTTCCGCGATTCGCGAGTACACCATTCCTGACCGCATCCCGGTGATCGGTGGCCGTCAACCTGGAAGGGCATGGCTGAAAGCCGGTTCTTTCGTCAAGGCTACTATCCTGAGCGGTACACCGTTCCACCAATTCCACCTTGGGGAGCATGCGGCATTCTTCGGCGTCAATCCGGCCAACCTGCCGGCAATCGATTTCGACAAGCGCCCATTGCTGACTGAGGGTATAAATAGCGGCTTGATGCTGATCAACCACAACGCCATGTCTGAATACGGTGAGGGATTGGTCGGGGGCGGCTTGATGCACAAGGTCCCTATCCTTGGCGCGCAGATCCAGCGCTACGGCGAGTAC